>SWBW01008334.1_pt1 | contig 20577 bp, 12 predicted proteins | sample 4693041 | NCBI WGS metagenome assembly SWBW01 (sample SAMN10267271, study PRJNA491770) | bioreactor metagenome | isolation source: DHS bioreactor inoculated with marine methane seep sediment | place: Japan: Omine Ridge, Nankai Trough | collected 2006-05-06 | reverse complement strand
GGCGGCTTTAACCTCGACAACAGGATCCCCGGTCAGGCTGACCCGAATCGTGTCGCCGATTCCGTCGAGCAGCAGCACGCCAATGCCCAGCGCACTTTTGATGACCCCGGCATCGTGCCAGCCCGCCTCGGTTACTCCCAGGTGCAGCGGCCAGTTGGTCTGCCTTGCCAGCAGGCGGTAGGTGGCGATGGTCTCCATTGACGAGGAGACCTTCGCGCTGACTTTCATTTGCGTAACTCCGGCATCTTCGAGGAGGCGCAGCTCGCCCAACGCGCTCTCGACCAGAGCCTCCGGTGTGGGACCGCCGTGCTTGAGCAGCAGGTCGGGATCCAGCGAGCCAGCATTGACTCCAACCCGGATTGGAATACCTGCTGCCTCGGCGGCTTTGGCAACCTCACGAATCGCTACGGGGGAACGCAGGTTCCCCGGATTGAGGCGCAGCCCGGCGATTCCGGCATCTACGGCAGCAAGGGCAAGCTCCTTAGAGAAGTGAATATCGGCAATGAGCGGCAGTGGCGATTTCTTCACCAATTCCGGCAGAGCCGCAGCCGCCCGCTGGTCGGGAACCGCCAGACGAGCCAGCTCGCAACCAGCCTCAGCCAGCGAGCGAATCTGGTTCAGCGTGGCGGCGATGTCGTGGGTCAGCGTGTTGGTCATGGACTGCACAACCACCGCCGCGCCACCACCAATGGCTACGCCGCCGAGACTTATCTGCTTAGTGCTGTCGCGATGGGGAGTCATTTTTCCTCGCCACGAAGCGGCTCTTCCATAGTTTTCAGTTCTAATTGATGAAAATACTGCGTAAAGATATTTGGAAACACATCATCAAGGTTGGGTTGTGGATAGTCATTCATCATACGGTCAAATTCCTGTTCAGGTTGAGGATGAACAAGAAAATGACCCTCTGGTGTTTCATATATACCGCAAAGCTCTACATGACCAAATTTCCAAGACTTGAAGGTATAGCCGACAAGCGATGTCCTGCTATCTAGTTCTGCGTAAGTATAATAATCGCTAGAACCAAGATTACCAAGCCTCTCCAGTGTATGATAGCCAATGACTGTAGGTTGTTCCCCAATAAAGCTAATGATAGCAAATGCGTGTGATACTACCTGGAACCATGCTCTAATTTCTTCCTTGCGTAGTTCCTCGAACCTTACCTCATTTCCATAACCAAAGTAGCTAGACATCTCTTTGGTAATCGAGAACCACTCATCAAAAACAATCAATGTATCTTCTGTACTATATGCTACTTGTCCTATGCTTAATGGATAGCTATATGCCCAGGTGGTTCTGCCGCTTGGGTCAACGAGTTTATACGGTTCACCCACGGAAATTTGAGTTTCAGGATAGTATATCTCAATCAACTCTTCCAAATATTGCTGCCCAAGCTCCACTGCGTTCTCTGGTGGTTGCTCAAGGCTAATCGAAGAGTACGAAACGGAGGAAAACGAACTGGATACGAAAAGAAACAAAAATAGAATCGTTGCCTTTTTCATTGGAAACCCCTTTTAGGCTTGAACTTCTATTAACACTATGACTCCTCGCCCTCGTCTTCGTCAAATGCCTCCAGCGCGTCGTCCACGCTGACCTTCTTTCTGCCTCGGACAAGCTCGCCCAGGCTCACGCCCTCGCGCAGCAGGAAAATCAGCCCGACGATGATGTAGGGCAGCACCTGGGTTACGTGGATGAGAATGGCAAAGCTCTTCGCCATCGAGAGTCCCGCCGCGCCCCAGGCGGCCTCGATCCCCGGCGAGCAGGTGGTGATTCCCATGAAGGCGAACGCCTCGAAGATTCCCAGGAAGCCCGGAGCCGAGGGGAAGACGACCCCCAGGCAGACGTAAGCGAAGGTGAACGCCGGAGCGAACCATACCGTCTCGCTAGCGAAGGGCATCGCCTGAATCACCGGAATATATGAAACTATCGATAGCGTAATCACCACTACGGTGAGGGCGATGGCTCCCCAGAGGCGATGGGCGTGGTTGAGGATGTGAAGTCCGTCGCCGAAGTGGATGAAGAACTGGCGGGCCTTCTCTCGTGCCTTTTCGCCAAAGAGCCGCGCCGGAGCGGATAATATCCGAGCGATAGGTTCGCGGCGGCGATAGAGCAGTATCATCATCACCAGGGCGGCAATGTAAACCGCGCCCACTCCCACGGCGAGACCGATTTTCATCATCCCGCCGATGGGGAAGACAAAAAGCGAGAAGAGGAAGATCGCCATCACGCCAAAACCGTCCAGCAGCCGAACGAAGATAACCGTCGCCAGCGCGCTGGAGTATTTGATGCCGGTGTTCCGGGTGATGATGTAGGGTCGGACGAGTTCTCCCGCCCGCAGGGGCAGAACGCCGTTCGCCATAAAGCCGATCATCGTGCCGCTGGCGGCATCGCGAAAGCGGGTCGGCTTGATCGAGTCGAGGAGGAGCTTCCAACGCCAGATGCGTGCCAGATAGACCCCAGTCAGGGGAAAGATGAACAGCAGCAGGATGCCGTAGTCCGCCAGGGCAAAGCCTTCGGCAAGCCCCGCCAGGTCGATGTCCTGCATGAACCAGACCAGCAGCCCACCGGAGATGACCAATCCAAGCCAGAAACGCCAGTTCTTGAGCAAGATTTTTCCTTAAAGAATCTACGGGGCGTTGAGACAAGGGGTTTTAACCCCTTGTTGATGTTTGTATCGCACTTCACTTCCGCAAGGGGCTGAAGCCCCTTGTCTTGCTGACAGGTAGCAAAATCTTCTTCCCGACACCAAAGGGGTGATTATACCCTCTCAGCCTAAGAGATTAAAGCAACTTGAAGCTGTAGGGGCGTATTGACATACACCCTGCGCTATCCAAGGGTTGAACGCAGCAGACCAAACAACAGCCAGACAGTCAGACCAAGGATAATGGCGAGGGTAGAGTAAATTGCCCAGCCCAGCCTTGTCTTTGCCGGATGAGCGGAGATAAGTAACGCTCCCGCTGTGGTGAAGGCGATTACCTCGCCCACCAGCGACAGAATCAGCAGTACCCAGCCGCCACCCGCTTCTGTCGTCTGGAGCAGGAGTATCACCCCGGCGGTCAGGGTCGGTAGCAGCAGGCTCTCCCCAAAGGTAAGCAGAGGCTTTGACTGCCGCTCAGGAAGCTGCCGCTGCCAACGACTACCCAGCAGGGAAACCAATAATAGGAAGAGCGCGGCTCCCCCCAGTCCACCGCTGAGTATCCGCCACCAGCTCGGCGGCGCCCAGAAGGTCAGGGCGGTCAGCAGTTCATCCACTACCAGCACGGCGGCGAAGGTCAGGAGAGCGGCTCGGCTTCTCTTCTCAGTCAAACACCCGCCCAGTCGTCCTCGGCTAATCAGGTAGAGAGCGACCAACGCCACCGCCGCGTAGATTCCCGTGCAGCGGTAGCAGAGAAAACCCACGCCATCGCTGGTCAGCGGGGTTAGCTCCGGCAAACGATGGCAGACCGCGCCGCCGATTATTTCAAGAAAGTTTGACAAGGACTACCTCAGTCGAACGGTTTGGTCTATAATGGGGCTGATTGCAAGAACATCAGGAGTCTTATGCCTTCATTTCACCGTTTACTCGCCGCCCTCGGCTATCTTGCTCTCTTTCTGACCCTGGCAGCCTGCGGGGGCAGCATCCGCAGCGTTACCGATGTGGATCACGCTAAAAACAAGGCACTTATCGGTCAGCGAGAGTACGTCTTTGACCTGATCGAGGCGTTGGATTACGCCGATGACCCGGCGTTGAAGCTGGTAATCGTCAACGCGCTGGATGAAATCGGCGATCCAGCGGCGACAACGGCTCTGGTCAAAATTATGAAAGACCAAGAGGAAGACCCGACGGTTCGCACCACCGTGCCATTAGTCTTGGCGCGGATTGGCGACCGCCGCGCCCTGGAGCCGCTGTCTCAGATACTCCTCGACCCTGACCCAAACATGCGTCGTTCGGCTCTGCGGGCATTGCAGTCTCTGGGCGAGGTTCCCGTCGAAGCCTATCTGGCAGGGCTACGCTCACCGGACGAGCAGATTCAGCTTGAGTCGGTGCGGGGAATCGGCGCGCTGCGCGATGTCGCCGCCATCCCCCTGCTCTTCGATGTCTTCTTCGATTCCATTACCGGATTCAAAGCCAGGGAGCAGATCGTCAGCGAACTGGGCAGGCTGGGAGATCCCGGACTCGACGCGCTCTACCACATCCTCATCCAGACCAGCGACGAAACCCTGCAAAACACCATCGTCAGGGAGATGGAGAACAGCCCCTCGGACAGCGCGGCTCGACTGCTGGCGGAGTACAGTGGCGGTGAGGGCGGCTTCGGCTGGGATCTGCGCTGGGAAACCCCGCGTGGCGAGAAGGTCGTCAGCGGTACGGTGCTTGAGGTTAACATTGTCAGTGAGAGCAATGCCAGCCTGATTCTGCTCACCGAGCGCGGACGGCACGTCCACTGCCACTTCGTCGGTCATATCAACGAGCTGCTGTACCTGAAGAGTGAGTACGCTCCCGGCGCGGTGCGGGTTAGCGTGGGCGGGTCGAGCTACATCCTTGAAGAATTGCTTCACATCAACGCAGGGACAATTCAGATTGTGCCGTAGCAACGCTGAACATAGAACAGAGGATTCTCATGAGCAGGATTCATCATCTTGATCTACCGATACAGTTCAGAGAAAGCGAACTGGCTGAAATTTGTCAACGCTGGAGAATCAGCGAGCTATCTTTCTTCGGCTCGGTACTTCGTGATGACTTTTCACCGGATAGCGATGTTGACGTGCTGGTTACTTTTGAAGATGACGCTGCTATCTCCCTCTTCGATTTACTTTTGATAGAGGAAGAGTTTTCCGCCTTGTTTGGTAAGAAGGTTGATTTGATCGATAAACTTAGCGTCGAAATCAGCACAAACAGATACAGAAAGGATAGTATCCTGTCGTCCCTGGAGGTAGTGTATGACTAAGGATAACAGGGCTTATCTCGCGGACGACTAAAAAGCTGAATGAGACCATTCTCCCTCCCACTGAGGTAGGAGCGTATCGCAATACGCCACTACGACGCAGGTAAATCCCCAATGAGCGACACACCCAAAGATACCCAGATTGTCCGGCAGTGGAAGATTCTCAAATTGCTGGAAACCCGGCGGGGCAATACTCTAGTCGAGCTTGCCGATGAGTATGGCGTGGATAAGCGCACCATCCAGCGGGACCTCAAAGACCTTGAGGACGCGGGCTTTCCTCTCTACGACGAACCAGATGGCGGTGCAAAACGCTGGCGGCTGCTCACCAACCACCACGGACTCACCGCCTTTCGGATTACCCCGGGCGAGGCCTTTGCCCTGATTGTCGCGGAAAGGAAGCTGGGCGAGCTACGCGATACCCCCATCGGCATGGCTTATCAATCGCTCACAGGTAAAGCCCGGCAGGTTCTCAGCCCCCTGGGGCAGCAGAGCAAGCCGATTACCGAAGCCTACATCGGCAAGGAGCCGATTGCTCGCGACTACTCCGCCTGCGAAAAAGAGTACAAAATCATCTTTTCGGCGATCAACAACCGCGTACTGCTGGACATCCATTACTACTCGGCGTGGAATGATGAACTGAGCCAGCGTACCGTCGCCCCGCTGGGCTTTTGGAATGCCGGGGGCGAGCTGTACCTGCTGGCTTATTGCTACACGAAGAAGGAAGGGCGCATCTTCCGCCTCGACCGGATTCGCAAGGTCAACCCAGGCAAGGCGGAGCTTCCCTGGCCCGAAGACTTTGACAAACAGGAGTTTGTCAGCCACAGCTTTGGTCCCTGGATTGGCGATGCAGAGGAGGTCGTCCTGCGCTTCGCTCCTTACATGGCGGACTACTTCTCTAACCTGAAAGTCCACGAATCCCAACGGATAACGACTCAAAAAAACGGCGAGATTGAGTTATCGCTGACCGTAGTGCCATCGCTGAGCCTGCTCTCCTGGGTGGCGGGCTTCGGGGGCGATGTCCGGGTGATTGAACCTCAGCAACTACGTGAGCAATTGGCAGAGCTGCACCAGCGGGGGCTGTCGGCGAACGAGGTGAACGAGCCAGACGAGGTGTAAGCGATTGACGTTCAATTGCAGACGTAGGGGCGAAGCTTGTCTTCGCCCGTTTTTTGTGCGCAAAAGGGTACGGCATGCCGTACCCCTACAGATATGCCAAATATTGAGACAAGGGGTTTCAACCCCTTGTCGGATTTGCGGGCCGACCTAAAGGTCGGCCCCTACATAAATCGCGTAACCACACCGCGTTGCTACCTACTAACAACGGCGCGTTTGGTCAGCGTTCCCTCGGTGGTCTCCAGGCGGTAGAGGTAAACCCCCGACGGGATGTCGGCGACCTCCCAGCCGACGGCGTGGCGACCAGCAGTCTGCTCACCGGATACCAGCGTGGCGACTCGCCTTCCCGCCAGGTCATAGACAGTCAGCGAGACCTCTCCGGCAACCGACAGAGCGTACTCTATCCGTGTCAGGCTGGTGGCAGGGTTGGGATAGCTCTGCGCCAGACTCAGCCGGGGAGTTCCGGTCAGTTCACCCTCGACGTAGTCCTTCGTCCCTACAAAGACCCGACAGGGCAGGTTTGAGGAAAGCTCCGCCGCGGTGAGGCTTACCGAATCGTCATCCAGCAGGTCAACGCGCCGTCCCGCCGGAGTCTCCATCACCGCGATAAACCCAGCGCACCAGCCGTTCTCAACAACCCAGGAGAGTGTCGCTGTGTCTTCTCCCTCAAGGTAGAACTGCCAGTTGGCTCCCTCACCGTACGGCTCGCGGAGGTCGGTGGAGTAGAGACCGCCGCCGTGGGGCCAGTCCTCGTGGTTGAAGAAGAGGTTCGGTCGTCCGGTCAGCGACGGCGGGTCGTGGCGTTCGAGTACGTCGTCGTAGTTCCCCGCCAGTGGATCAACCCCCAGATGGTGAAGGCTGTCTCCACCAACGGCATTCTCCAGATGGAAAGCAAGCCGCCAGCTATCGGCATCGCCCCAGCCAGCATCGGCTACGGCTTCCGCCGTTAGCAAACTGGAACGAAGCGGCGTGGTTGGCTCTGCTGAAAGAGCGACCTCTGGCAGGCGCAGCTCTGGAAGTAAACGGTCGCCGACCTTCCGCGCTGGTTGAGATACCAGCAGAGTCGAGGAGTTCGGTTGCCGGGCTGAGCCAACGACGGCGTAAGGCGGAATGTAGAGGGTATCGTCAGCATCCGCCCATAGCCAGTAGCCGACCATCGAGGTAAGCTCCGTCGCCGTGGCGTAATCGCCATCAACCCACGTCAGCGGTTGCTCGACGTTGGCATCGATGTTGGTATAGCAGTCCGCCCAGTTGACGTTGAACAGGTAAGGACTGCCGAAGAGGTTCCAGCCAGCGTAAATCTGAATACCGAAGTCAGAACCTGTCAGAACACTTTCAAGCTCGGTCAGGGTCAGCTCGCTGAGACCGTCTTTGGTGATAATCCACCAGGCATCCCCGGCTTGCAGGTCGAAGTTGTCGGTGTCCGGGTTGAACTCCACGTAATCACCGGAGCCATTATCCCAGAGGAAGAGCCGCCAATTCGCGGGGTCGTAGCTGCCCAGTTCATCCAAAAACTGAGCATCCGGGTTGCCGCCGCCAATGAAGTTAAAGGGTGTGCTGATGAGACGGTAATCGCCAACATCGTTACCCGGCGGAAGCGCGAAGGGGAAGGTAAACTCGCCAAAGTGGGTAACAGCCACGATACCGTAGGTGCTATCCGGCATTCCGCTGGGATACCAGGTGCTGCCGTCGGAGTTCTCGGCGTAGAAGCCGTACTCCAGCCCGCTGACAAAGCGGTCGTCCCAGGGCAGGTCGTAGCTCCAGATGCCCCCACCATCGTCGGTCATCGAGACCGTACTCCAGTCGCCCATGTCCCCGCCGGGGAGGTAGTAAAGGGTAATGCTATCCGCTGGCTGCCCGGTCAGACCACAGGTAATCGTGTTGGTCTGGCTGTACTCCAGCGCGAGGAGGTAGCTGTGGTTTGGATCGAAGACCGGCGCGTTGGGGTTCGCCCAGTTGATAACAATGTCATAGAAAATCGGGGTCTCGTGTTGATTTGTCGTCAGCAGGGATAGCTGGTACTGGAAGTACTGCTCGCCGTCGGTTACGTAGTTGCTCAAGTCCTCACCATTATCCACCGGTGTCCAACTCCCCATGTTGGCGGAGTCGTTGCTGGAGCGCACATCCACGATAAGAGATGTGGTACCGGGCAGGTCGAGATTGAAATTGATCACGCCCCAGTTATGGTCTGTCATGCCAACATCGAGGATTGAGCTTTCGAGGAAACCAGTGGGAACATAGCTGACTATCTCGTACCAGTTAAGTTCGGGTTCGCGACAGGCGGCAACATCCAGAAGCCCGGAGCTGTTGAAGTCCCCAAAGCACACAGAGACCGCGTTGGTCAGGTTGTCATCAATTGGATGCTCCGCCCAGGTTGGAACCGGAGTTCCATCGTTCTCACACCAAATAACCTGATTACTATTAAACCCCACGACGACGACATCCGCGTCGCCGTCCAGATCGGGATCGAATACGCGCAGGCTCTGAGGAGCAAAGTCAGAAACAGACTGGAAAATGTTAACTGTTCCTCCCCAGCTATCACTGGCGGCATCTATGTTCTCCCACCAGTAAACAGCATCCTCCTCGTAACCACAGGCTACCGCGTCAGGGTCGCCATCGCCATCCATGTCAGCAGCCAAAACCTCGGTTGTGGACATATCATTGTTGATGACCGTTTCAAAGTGAGTATCCCAATTTACGCCATTTCCCAATAGGTTCTCGTGCCACAAAACCTCGGTGCCAGCTGATTGCCTGATGCACAAAACATCAAGGTCGCCATCACCATCAAAGTCAGCCAGATCGGCGGCTACACAATCGCCAAAGCCGTAGTGGGGGGTAAGATCCCAGGACAGGGCATCGCCGTTAATGTTCTTGTACCAATCACTAACCTGACTACAGGCGAAGATATCCAGGTCGCCATCGCTATCAATATCGCCAACCTTGATGTCCCTGCCGCCAGCAAAGCTGGCGTTGAGGTCAACCTGTCTCCAGCTGGTTCCGCCACCGTCCTGATTCAGCCAGATATAGACATAGTTCGTATCCGCAATACCAACAATATCAAGACCGTTCATCCCATCCATGTCGGCGACGATTACATCGGTCAGGGCGACTCCGCTCCAGACACCACGGCTAACCCAGTTACTCCCATCGCCATTCGTATTTTCGTACCAGGATAAAGTCTGTGCGGTGTTATCAAAAACAACGATATCATCGTCGCCATCGCCGTCAATATCGCCACCAGCAACATAAACAAACAGAGCTGCCGTCCCGACGAGACTTTCTGTTATTGCGCCAATTGGGTCGCCTTCCAGAAACACCTCTCCCGGTCTGCCCTGCCACTCAATCTGACCGCCCTGATACCAATCGTCGGTCCAGTCGGTAACTGGTCCCTGAGTCCCACCGCCGCCAGACCAGTCGGTCTGCTCGGCGCTCTGTCCATAAGCACCACCCGCAAAGAGGCCGATGAAGAGCAAGCTCAGAGTAAAAACGGTGATCCGCCGCATGGTTCTCTCTATGGTTCTCTTCATGGTTTCTCCTTCAAAAAAACTTTTACACACTCGTCTGCAACATTATAGACGAAAATTAAATCCGCTTCAAGGCAACGCGAGGGTAATATGAAAAAGGGCAACCACATCTGGTTGCCCTTACAAACGTCCTTTATTCCCTCGCCCCTCTGGGGAGGGGATTCATCCCACGGGGCTGGGGGTGAGGGACTATCGGCTAATCACCGCGCGCTTGGTGATGGCGTTGCCCTCTGCTTCCAGACGGAGGAGGTAAACGCCTGTTGCCGAGGTCGAGCTATCCCAGTTGACCGAATGTCGTCCGGCGGTCTGTTCGCCACTGACCAAAGTCTCGACGAGACGACCAGCAACATCGTAAATATGCAACTTCACTGTAGCATTTTGGGTCAACTCGTAGTGAATAGTCAGACTCTCATCAGCGGGGTTGGGGTACGGATCGCTCAGGGTCAGCTCGCTGACCGCGATCGGAACTGCGACCTCAGAAGGACCAAAGCGGCTGACTGTGCCGTCAAGCTCCGTAACCTCAAGGTAATAGGCGTATTCCATGCCCGCCTCGACGGAGACATCGAGCCAGCTTGTCGCCGAACCAGCCAGTTCACCGCTGATTTCAACTGACCCATTTTGGGTCAGTACGTTTGAGGACACTGCTCGAAGAACCCGAACGCTGGCAGGCTCATCACCAACAATAAACCAACTCAGCAGCACGCCCTCGTCGGTAGGCTGGCTTGCCAGTTCGACCGACTCCACGCCGACATCATCGGCCACGTGGAACCACCAGTCGTTCTCCGTTGCCCAGGTGGTGTCGTAACCATCGCTGGCAAAGACCCGCCAGTAATAAGTGGTGTCGCGGTCAAGCTCGGTGTCGCTGAACTGATACTCCGAGGCGGTGAGGTCGTTTATCTTCTCATAGGTCTCCCAGGTCGGGTCGGTGGTGTAGGTGAGGTTGTAGATGATGTCGTGGTTGTCGTCATCGGCGGCATCTTCCCAGTCCGCCAGCGGCCACTCGTGAACGGTCTTCTCATTCTCTGGGTAGAGAAGAGAGAAGGCATCAGGGGGATTGTTCCACCAGGCATACTTGAGGTCGTCGTTAGGAGTGTTTGTGTACGAAATACGAGGATTATCCGAAGAATCCAATACCACGCTAGTTCGACAAACTTGAGCCGTATCAACACTTTCCATTTGCCAGTTTGAGCCATCCCAGTGAGTACACTTCAGGTAGTGGTTGGTCTGATCGTAATACGAGATATAAGGGTGATCCGAGGAATCGAATGCTAGCGAGGTACGACTCCCGACCATTCCTGCTGAATCCACCGTCTCAACCTGCCAAACAATACCAACCCACCGAGCATATTTGAGATCGTAGTTTGTAGCATCGTAATATGATATATGTGGACAATCTGAAGTATTCAATATCAAAGAAGACCAATTACCCACACGCTCTTCAAAATCCACAGTTTTAACCTGCCAGCTAGAGCCATTCCAGCGAGCGTACTTGAGATCACGGTTAGTCTTATCGTAATAGGATATATGCGGGTAATCGAACTCATCTAACTTCAGAGAGGAGGTCAAGCCAACATTCACAATGGATAATAACCCGTCCACCGTTTCAATCTGCCAAGCTAAACCATCCCAACGAGCATACTTTAAGTCCCCCTCCCGATAATCAACATAATAACCATATGTTATATGTGGGTTCTCTTGTGTATCCAAAACAAGAGAAGGAGAACGACCTGTATTCCCATAGGTATCCACCGCCTCTATTTGCCAGTTGGTGCCATCCCAACGGGCGTATTTAAGGTCACCTGTTCCATAGGCGATATGAGGATAATCTAAGGAGTCCAATACTAATGAGGCGGACAAAGCAAAATCATCCGTTACGGTTTCAATGTGCCAATTGGAGCCATTCCAATAAGCATACATAAGCCCATCACCGCCGCTTAGTGTATCGCGATAGACTATATGAGGGTTATCTAAGGAATCTAGTACCATCGAATAATGGGCTGTATGCTCCGAGTCCACCGTCTCTGTCTGCCAAGTAGCAATAGTTGGTGTGATTAGCACCAGCAGCAGGAGCATTGTTAATAGCTTCGTCAGGTTGTGCATTGTTACCTCCACCGAGTTGGAATCAGTTTACTCGCGAGAGTATATACCGCTGATGGTTCATCGTCAAACAGTTCCATCGTCGGATCAATCGGTCAAAGTTCGCTGGTATTGTCCCGCATCTTCCGCTACAATGGGGCAGAGTGATTGTCTTGACGATTTTGCGTGTACAGGGGAGAAAAAAATGAAGCGGCTGACTGGAATAGTGATCCTGTTGATGGCGACGGCGACTCTGGGGATGTGGGATACCGTTATTATCGACAGTCAGGGCTACAACGGAGCTCCGGCGACCTTCTTCGACGGGACCAATGACGAGATGTACATTGGTGTTGTTGCCTCAAGCGGTCGCGTAAGGCTGTACCGCTATGATGACGGTGCTGGTAGTTGGGTTATCGTTGAAGGGGATGTTAGTGCCAACAGCACGAATCAGGTACCGATAACCGTTGGCTTTCCTTCGGGAACCCACCCAACTCTGGTTACAAGCGATTTCGCTACTGGAAATTACTCCCTAAACAATTACTTCTGGAGCAGTAGCTGGCTGATGTCTCAACACTCTTTTCCCCCCTACGGCGAGGTCTATTCTCTCTCCAGCGTAGAGAGCAGCGGCGACCTTATGGTCATGGGGAGCTATTGGGATAGCGGTCCAGAAACAATTCATGTTGTGCATACGAGCAATAGTGGTGGTTGGCAGAGCCTCTCTCCGGTTGAAAGATGCGGTAATGCCACCCCGGAATACAGCCGTCTGCTTCAAGATGCCGAGGGCGGCTTATACTACTACGCTCTTTATACCATCAATGGAATGCTCTACATCAAGGATGACCAGTTTGGCACTGGCTGGGGTCCCGCGTCATCTGTGGTCGTGGACAACGGAGTAACTACTCAGTTCGATGCCGCCATTGTCAACGACGGCACCAACTCGTACATCTACGTGGTTTACTTCGATACTGATGTTACACCACCGGATGAGCCACAGATGAAGGTTACCTACGCCAACATCTCCACCAGCCCGCCATATAGCTGGAACGACCTGCCTCAGATCCCCATCCCCGGCGGCGGTACCCATCAAAACTCAATACCCGCCATTGAGCTGTTCCTGGATAGCGGCAACAACATCCACCCGCAGGTTGCCTTCATCGGCGATCAAACCGGAACCATCGTCGGCTGCTTCGCGCGCCACATGCCGCATCTGGACGAATGGATGCCAGAGTTCTTCGGCACCGGAATTACAATTGATGCCGGCTACCTGGACATGACTCTGGACAATACTGGTCATCCCTACATTGCCTTTACTTCGAGCGACGGTGATTCCGACCTGACCAGTGCCAAGCAGTTAAACTTCCCCCCGGATCCCTTCGACCTCATCGCTCCCCAGCAGGACGAAGTTTTCACCTTCTCCGACATCCTGTTCGGCTGGAACGATGCCGTGGACTTTGATAACGATACCGTTAACTACACCCTGGAGCTTTCGACGGATCCTGACTTCGCGACCTGGGCTGACCACAACTCAGGAACAACCTCGGAAATTACACTGTATGACGTAACTGACAGCGAATACTACTGGCAGATACGCGCCAACGATGGCACCCATGTCACCTATTCCCGCGATCACTTCTGGTCCTTCCGGGTCGGTGCCAACGATAACCCAATGGCTGACAGTGCCGAGGCCTTTGACGTAAACAGCCAGCCCGGCATTCAGGATGGGGATTACGTCGAGATTATCTTCTCCGAGCCGCTCGACCCCGATTACATCCCCACGGCAACGCAGCTTGATAATGCACTGCCACTCTCCGGCGGACACACCTGGCTCGACGGCAACGGCGGCGTGAGCGTGATTCTCCTCAACAGCACCAACGTCCCCAACGACACCATGAGGATCGTCTTGAGCGTTGACGGCGGTGTCCCCACGGTGGCTCCCAGCGATACCATTGACTTTGATGTTTCAAGCGGTCTGCTGGTTGACTTTGACGGCAACCCCATCGTCGGGCAGGTGATTATCACCGGAGGCTTCGGTCCCGGCGATGTTCCCGTCTTCGATGAAACCTGGAGCTTCGTTGACACAATAGACTACGAGGGAACCAACACCCTCACCTGCCGGATTGACCCCGCCAGCCCAGCCGATGCCGTTTACATTATGGTCTCCTGGGGCGGCTACAGCAACTTCGAAGGCTACACGATGGCGTACAGCAGCGACGGTGTCTGGAACTGGGATCTGGACGGCGACTACCTCGGTCTGAGTGGAATCCACTACGCCTTCAACGCGGTCAACTCATCGGGCAGTGCCCTCTATCCGGCTGGTTATCCCAACACCACCCTGGCAGCAAAAACCGCTTTTGAAAACCTGACTGGTCCGCTGGATCTACCTCCAGGCAACGACATTACCGATTATCGCCTGACAAGTGTTCCCGCTCTGCTGGATAACCCCGATGCCAACACCCAGTTTGCCGATGACTTTGGTGAGCATGATAACTCCCTCTGGCGACTCTTTATCTGGGACGCGTACAACGAGACGTACTACGAATACGGCATCGACAGCCCGGATTACCTCGCCCCCGGCGGGGGCTTCTGGCTGATTACCAGAGACGGTTGCAGCGAGATTTCCCTCCACAACGGTGAGGGGCTGCCTCCTGACACGGACTTCTCCATTCCGCTGTACGCTGGTTGGAACCTGATCGGTAACCCCTTCTCCTTCGCGGTTGACTGGGTGGACTGCAACTCCGGCGGACTCGATGTGGAAGAGCCGATCACCTACGGCGACGGCGGCTACGTGCCGAATCAGACCGTAATTTACCCCGGTGGTGGTTACTGGCTCTGGAGCAACGAAGACGGCGAGCTGATAATTCCGCCGATTGGTAGCGATACTCCGCCACCAGCAAACAGACCTCCAGCAGCAACTGCGGAGCTGACCACCCCCCACTCCGGTAATACGCCACTGCCTGAGCTTACCAGTCAGGTTAGCTCACCGGATGCCCCGATTGTGGGCAGCATCGGGCGGGAAAGCCTAACCGCGACGGAGACCGGAGCCGCCTGGGGCAATGACGACTCTTGGCGACTCGCCTTCACCCTCAGCGACGGGGTGAGTACCGACTCCAACCACAGGCTGGGGGTAGATCCTTCCGCCAGCAACCACTACGACCCCCTGGAATGCCACGACCCACCGGGGCTTGGCGGACTCTGCAACCTCTGGTTCGAGAGCGACTGGCCCGATCGTGCGGGCAGCTACCGCACCGACCTCCGCAAGCCTTTCGCCGAGGGAGCCTCGTGGAGTTTCTACGCCACCTCACCGAGTAACGCCACCCTCTCCTGGCATCAGGAGAACGGCTGGCCGGAGGGCTTCGCCGCTGTACTGGAGACCCCGGCGGGACGGCGGATTGACCTGCTGGCGGAGAACAGCGTCAGCCTGACAGCGGCCGAGCTGGCTTCGGAGCTTCCCTTCCAGGTCTTCGTCGGCAATGAGGACTATCTGGACGGACACTTCGCCGCCCGCGAGGTCAGCCTTTCACAGAGCTACCCCAACCCAACCACGGGACTGGCGCGGATTGAGTTCTCCCTTACCGAAGCCGCCCCGGTGGAGCTGGCGGTCTATGACCTCGCCGGGCGCAGGGTTGCTCTGCTAAGTGAGGGAGCCCGCTCCGCTGGTCGTCATGCCGTGGGCTGGGATGCCTCTGAGGCAGCACCGGGGGTTTACCTCTACCGCCTGACGGTGGACGGCGAAACCGTGGCAACGAAACGCCTGGTGGTTACGCGGTAGCGCGGTCAACATCACTAACCAATACCAAAAGAGCCGGCCAGTTGGTCGACTCTTTTTCCTTAGCGTATCCGCAGGAACAAACTTAATTCACCCAAAAGAAAACTAATTTGACAACACGCAGGAATATGTTTATTATCCCCCTGAGTGGTGCATTTTACCCGGAGAATGAGTCGTATTGGCTCGACAGGTAAAATAACTCACTCCCAAGGAGGGAAAATGGTCAGGTACCTATCGGTGTTGCTTATTACCCTGTTGTTTGTTTTTTCCGCTTTTGCCTGGACTTGTCCTGAGTGTCGAACGGAAAACTCGGAATCTGCCAAGTACTGTGAGGAGTGCGGTTCGGAAAAACCTTCGGTAAAGTTCTGCACTGAATGTGGAGCCAGTATCCCGGAAGGCGCGAGCTTCTGCCCAAACTGTAGCCATAGTCTTCAGGACTCTTCCACCCATTCAGCTTCTATTGGTCAGCCAGGCAAAATGGGCGATTTCCTGATCATCCCGCGAATTGGCTATTTGGGTGATTTCAGCACATACGCCAGCTTCACCTGCTTCGGTTGTCAACTTGGATACAACATCATTGGGGATTTATTCGTCTCTCTTGACGCTGACTACGGCTTCTGGGACAAGGATTACTATCACGACTATGATGACCGAACTTACGCTGAGAATGTTACCATCGCCCAGTTCTTTGTGGGGGTACAGGGTTTCCTTGGCGAAGGATTTGTTAAGTTCGGCTGGGGTATCCACTGTGGATACACAGGGACAAAGTGGGAAGATTATTATTATGACGACCCCGTTCGGTCTGAAAACAGCTTCTTCACCCTTCGACAGAGGGTAGGCGCGTATTTTCAGTTCTCCAAGCTACTCGGCCTGGAGGTCAGTGTGGCAGCGGATGAGTTCTTAACCGATGGAGACGGCACCGACTTTATAATCAACCCGGCGGTCGGTCTGGTTCTCACGCCATAGCTCACGCAATCTCACCAACAGAGAACAAATTCGCGGAGCCGACCAGCTGGTCGGCTCTTTGGCAATCAGTATCGGCAACCGCCCTGGTTGACCCTCTCGCCCGCCGTTGCTACAATCCCACCCACTTATTCTGTTCTCAAGCACGCCTTTGTTATCCACATTCCTCAGCACCTTCAGGAGAAGAACATGCCAGAACCCAAACACTTCAAGAACTACATCGGCGGTCAGTGGGTCGAATCCGCCACCGGCGAGCGTTACGAAAACCGCAATCCAGCTAACACCGACGACCTGATCGGCACCTTCTGCAAGTCCGATGCTCGCGACGTTGATGCCGCCGTGGCTGCCGCAGCCGAAGCATTCAAGACCTGGCGGCTCGTTCCGGCTCCGGAGCGGGGATTGATGATTATGAAGGCCTCGGAAATCCTCGCGAAGCGTAAAGAGGAAGTCTCCCAGATGATGACCCGTGAGATGGGCAAGGTCATCGCCGAAACCCGGGGCGATACCCAGGAAGCGATTGACTGTGGCTACTACGCCGCTGGCGAGGGTCGCCGTCTCTTTGGCAAGCACACCCCGGTGGAGATGCCGAACAAGTTCGGCGTGGCGATTCGCCGCCCGGTGGGTGTCTGCGGGATGATCACTCCCTGGAACTTCCCCATCGCCATTCCCTCGTGGAAGATGTTCCCGGCTCTCATCGCTGGCAACACCTGCGTCATCAAGCCAGCCACCCTCACCCCGGCAAGCGTTGCCAACTTCATGGAGGTCTTTGAAGAAGCTGGCTTCCCTCCCGGCGTGGTGAACATGGTTACCGGCGGCGGCTCTGTGGTCGGCAAGGCGATGGTCGAGCATCCCGGCATCAACCGGATCAGCTTCACCGGCTCCGTAGAAATCGGTACTCTCCTCGGTAGCCAGTGTGCCTCTCAGGGAAAGCCCTTCTCCGCCGAACTGGGTGGCAAGAACGGTCAGATAGTCATGGACGATGCCAACCTCGAACTCGCCGTTGACGGCGCACTCTGGGGAGCCTTCGGCACCACGGGGCAGCGTTGCACGGCAACCAGCCGCCTGATCCTCCACGAGAAAATCCACGATGAGTTCATGGAGATGCTCCTCAAGCAGGCGAAAGAGCTAAAGATAGGCAACGGCCTCGACGAGAGCAACCAGGTCGGTCCGGCGGTCAGCGAAGACCAGCTCAAGACCGATCTCTACTACATCGACGTGGCAAAGAACGAGGACAAATCCAAGCTGGTGTTTGGCGGCAAACGCCTCACCGGCGGCGACTACGACAAGGGCTACTTCGTCGAGCCGACCATCTTTACCGAGGTTACGCCAAAGATGCGCCTGGCGCAGGAAGAGGTCTTCGGTCCAGTCCTGGCTGTACTCAAGGTCAGCTCCTTTGAAGAAGCCATCGAGGTTCTCAACGACACCGAGTTCGGCCTCTCCAGCTCCATCTACACGGAGAACGTCAACCTGGCGTTCAAGGCGATTCAGGACATCGAGGCTGGCATCACCTACGTCAACGGTCCGACCATCGGTGCTGAGGTGCATCTGCCCTTCGGCGGAGTCAAGGGAACCGGCAACGGCCACCGCGAGGCGGGCTGGACGGTACTCGACTTCTACACCGAGTGGAAGAGCGTCTATGTGGAATACTCCGGCAAGCTCCAGCGCGCCCAGATAGACAACAAGTAGGCAACGCCAAGCGTTGCATCTTGCTTACGCGAGGAAACTACGTTCTGTAGCTTATCTCCGCGTATGCGCTCTCGCTGGTCGCTTCACTGTTGTAGCCTTATCCTGCCAGCTTGAAGCTGACAGATTGCGTAGGGGCGAAGCTTGTCTTCGCCCTTTTTGCATATTGGCGAGGGCATGCCCCTGTGCCTGCCCTTTGTAATTCTACCCCTCACCCTAACCCTCTCCCGAAGGGGAGAGGGGACAAAGGGAAGCGACCAACGGGAACGGTTAATCGCGGGAGTGAATACACATCAGTCTAAACTGTCAGTCACGAGTCTGTGTACAGCTTCAAGCTGGTGTCTTGCTATTTGTTGACATTATGATGTAAGATAAGTCGTTGGAGGAGAACTCTTCTCACTGGAGCTATAATGAAACGCAACCTGCTTTGTATTATTGTGTTAGCGATGGCTGCCGCCGGACTGGCTCAGGCACCCCGTGTCAGCACCGTCTCCCACGAGGTAGAAGCAGATGGTGCCGAGGTCGTTACTATTATCGGCGATGCTTCGTTGAGCTACGATGTTTTCTCTCTGGACGGACCGCCGAGGATCATCGTGGACATTCGCGGAGCGGTTCACGCCTGTCAGTCGGTGCTGAACATCGGCGAAGGTCATAACGTCAGCCGTGTTCGCTCCAGCCAGTATCGAGAGATTCCCAGCAAAATTGTCCGGGTCGTGATGGACCTGAACAGCTTCCAGCCGTACTTTATCTCAAAAGACGGCAACACCATCGAGGTGCGTTTTCCGGCCTCACCGGGGCGGGAAAGCGAAGAGAGGATTCGCGCCGAGGTAACCTCCATCCGCAGTATCGAGGTTACGGAGATGCTGGACAAGACCCGGATCGAGATCACCGCCGACGCACCACTGCGGTTCGACTTCTCCAAGACAGTCTCGCCACGTACCTTTGTCCTCGACCTGATTGGCGCGCGCAGCGAGCTGGATAATCCCACCCTCTATCTGGAGCGCGGGGGAATAGTCAAGGTCAGCGCGACCCAGTACAGCGAAAGTCCCCGCACCGTCCGCGTGGTAACCCAGGTGGCAGGCGATTATCCTTACCTGATTACCCGGCGCGGCAACGTGCTTTACCTCGATGTGATTACCAGGGAGGCCGACCCCTTTGCCGATTACACTCCGGGCTACCAGAGCTACTCTGACTCCTTCGACGTAGCCAACGCCGAGACCTACATAACCACCGAGGTCGTCGAGTCCGGCATCGGCTCCAGTGTCTCCTACCCACCCGTCGAGAACTACGAAGACCTCAGCTACGACAGCAGCCTCAGCGGTCAGTCGGCTTCGTACACCACCAAGCGGATTTCGATGGACCTCAAAGACGCTGACATCGGCAATGTTCTGCGGATGCTCGCCTTTGAGACCGGAATGAATATCGTTGCCGGTCCCAGTGTAACCGGACGAATCACCGTCGCCCTCAAGGACGTTCCCTGGGACGAGGCACTGCGAGTGATTCTCGCCGCCCACGGGCTTTCCTATCGGGTCGAAGGCTCGATTATCCGGGTCAACACCCCGGAGGAACTAGTGAAAATGGCGGAAGCCGAGCAGGCTTCTCCCGTCGGAACAGAGATCATCACCCTGCGCTACGCTACCGCCGCCAGCCTTAGGGCCAGCTTCGAGTCCATGCTTTCCGAGCGTGGTCAGTTACAGATCGAGCCGCGCACCAACGCGATTATTATCACCGACACCCTGGATCGACGCGACCGTATCCGCCGCCTGGTGGAGCAGCTCGACGCGCGCACGGCTCAGGTAATGATCGAGACCAAGATATTCGATGTTAAGACCAGTACCCTCTTGGAATTGGGGATTGACTGGCAGTTCGGCCTCAACGGCAACTCCATCCTGATTGATACCCCGACGACTACCAACACCCTCACCGCCACCTACCGCGATACCATCGATGCCGCCACGCTACAGGCGACGCTGCAAGCCAACGCCACCGACACCGACACCCACATCCTCTCCGCTCCACGGATCACGACGCTGGACAACCAGGAGGCGCGGATTCTGGTCGGCAGCCGGGTTCCGGTGCATCTCCTCGACGAGAACGGCAATACCTACATCGAGTTCTACGACGTTGGCATCAAGCTCTCCGTAACGCCCCACGTCAACAGCGTCAACGAAATCACTCTGGACATCAACCCGGAAATCAGCGAAATCTCCACTACCCCGGCTCCGGGGCTGGAGTTCCAGGTGGACACCACCGAAGCCAGCACCACCCTGCTGCTGCAAAACGGCGAAACTGGAGTCATCGGTGGGCTGCTGCGCCGGAAGACGGAGACCAAGGAAACCGGGGTTCCGCTCCTTTCCAGTATTCCGGTGCTGGGGCTGCTCTTCAAGAGTACCACGGATTCCTCAGAAACCCGCGAGCTGCTGATCTTCGTTACCCCGCACCTGGTACGATCGGAGTAGGCAAAAACAATCTGCTGTTGCTGCTGTGCTGTAGGGGCGAAGCTTGTCTTCGCCCTTTGTCATACAATGAGGCT
>SWBW01009785.1_pt1 | contig 20658 bp, 15 predicted proteins | sample 4693041 | NCBI WGS metagenome assembly SWBW01 (sample SAMN10267271, study PRJNA491770) | bioreactor metagenome | isolation source: DHS bioreactor inoculated with marine methane seep sediment | place: Japan: Omine Ridge, Nankai Trough | collected 2006-05-06 | reverse complement strand
TCATTTTACTCATACATATCACTCTATATTATTAACGACAAAGAACGATTTACGATATCGGTTCTGCCTGTAGAAAAAGGCAAATCAAAGGTTGAATATCTTAGCTATTTCATAGATTTAATCAAGAGATTAAATTTCAGGATCAAAATTCTTTGTTTAGATAGAGAGTTTTACTCAATTAACGTATTTGAATTTTTGAAGATGAATAATATTCCACATATAGTCCCCGTTGTCAAAAAAGGAGCAAAAATCAAGCAGATTCTCAATGGAACTAAGAGCAGATATGATACTTATACCATGAAAAACTCTCAGAAAAAAATTCTGCTGGACATTGTTATTGATGTCAAATATTTGAAAGGAAAAAGAGGGAAAAACGGATGCGAAAACCTTGGTTTTGTTGTTTTTGGTGTTAACTGGTCCCCGCGAAAAGTCAGTACAATTTATAGAAAAAGGTTCGCTATTGAGGCATCATACAGGATGAGAAATATAGTTCGACCGAGAACATCATCTAAAAATGCAACAATTAGATATTTTTATGCATTGATCTCATTTCTTCTTAAAAATGTATGGCTTTGTCTTCAAAGAAGGCATTTTTCGATTGTTAAAACAGGTCCGATGACTATAAAATATGACTTGTTTAGGTTTGATGTATTTATTCTTCTTATTGAAGAATGGGTGAGACGTAAATTAAAAGTCAAGTCTTCAGTGGGGTGTATAAGATGAATGAATCAGTGAGGTTTTTTAGCGAAGTACTGAAACTGTCTATTCGAGGATGGAAACAATGTCTCCCACTGACTACAGGTACTTTAAGGAAAAGGGTTGGTTCGATAATGATGTGAGTTATTTCTACGACAACGTGAGAGGGAGTTATCTTAAAGACCGGATTGCCAGGATTATGAGTTGGATTATGGGTCAAAAAATCGATAAAGCTATAGCCAAATTGAAATGAAATTAAAGCGCCTGCTAGCCCACACACTACAAGGGCGGACGGAGCATATCGGGGGGGCACCTGGGCAGAGTGAAGGCTAAAGGGGGGCGGCAGGAAAGCTGAAGAAGGGATGGAGGCAGGAATTAGGCCAATATTAACCGCTGAGAGGAACAAAGAGAAAAACAAAACGCTATTTCTACACTTGTTTTTCTATTTAATTGCCATGACGAAAACCCCTCTATATGTTTAATTTTCTCCATTTTCTAATAAGCTTTTCAGATTTTCTCCTTCTTCTTTCATATGTGTTCTTAAAGCTTCAGCCCTTTGTTTAGCAATTTTTAAAAATAATCTGCCTAATGGAAATGTAAGTGTAGCAGTGAAAATACTTTCATTGCCAGAAGGCTGTATAGCAAATGATCCTCCAGAACAAATAATAGATTCCGGGAATGATAATTTATATTCTATCAATTCATTTTCAATACAATTTGTTATCTTAAAACTTAATTTTTCCAGTCTACCTCCAAAATATTCCTCAGCATATAGAATAGAACCTTTTTCAAATTTTTTTCCTTTGACCCATTTGGCATTTACATGATCTGGGTGCCATGATTTGTAGTTTTCAACAAAATGATTAAACCATTTAAAAATGATTACAGGTGGTCTATTGATCCTTATAGAATCTTGTAATGTAATCAAATCTTACACTCTCCCTTTTTATTAATTATAGTTTTTTTAATTTATCAATTATTCTGCATACTCAAATGAGAATCATCACATATATTGTTAAAAAAAAGCCTTCCAACCCCCACACCACAAGGGCGGTTGGAGCAGATCGGGAAGGGGCACCCGGGCAGAGTGAAGGCGAGAGGGGGCGGCGGGAGAGCCGGAGAAGGGATGGGGGCTGGAATGAGCTAAATCAGAACCGCAAAGGCATCTGAGAAAATTAAGAATCTCCCCCATCACCGCCGCCGCCTGACCAAACCCACCCACACCAGCAAGCCCATAACCGCCACTGCTGCATCAAAACCTGGTATATCCGGAGTCTGTACCGGTTCACCATCAGTTGGTGCATTCCCACCTTCAGGTTCAGCAGGAATCCCGCCAAGCTTTATTAGCCAGAAATCGATACCCTGTTCACTGCACGAATCCTTATCTCCAGCCACAACCAGGCCGCCGTCAGGAGCCAGCAGGACAGACCTTGCCACATCATGACCGGTCCCTCCAAAGCTTTCCTGCCATTGTAGTTTTCCGTCTGGATCGGTCTTTATCACCCATATGTCATAGAAATTTTCCTTGCTTGATCCAATCTCTCCTGCAGCTATGTAGCCGCCGTCAGAGGTCTGCAGAATGGAGTACACCTTCTCATCACCACTTCCCCCATAGTTCCTGTTCCACAGCTCTTCTCCTTCAGGACCGGTCTTTATCAGCCAGAAATTATATGGACCCCTTGGGCCTACAGATCTACCTGCGAGAATAAAGCCGTCATCAGAGGTCTGCTGAAAGTAATACAGCCTGTCATTACTGTCAGGGTCCCCGAAGGTCCGGTTCCACAGCTTCACTCCCTCTGGATCGATCCTTACCAGCCAGACATCGCTTGAACCGAATGGACTTGTGGTCTCGCCCAGGAGATAAACGCCATCCTTGGTCTGCCAGATTGAAAAAATCTTGGCAATTAAGCCAGGCCCGATTGTCCTGTTCCACTGCTCACTGCCATTTGCATCGGTTTTGACCAGACATGCACAATAGCCGGTCTCATATGAGTTTATGCTGCCTGCAAGTACCAGGGCTGTTGACAGAACTGACAATATCAATAAATACTGCGCATTAAATACCTCCTGAAACCCCGACATATGCAAGCAACATTTCAACCCACAAGACCGATACTGAAATCATAATATTCACCCAAAAATACCAGTATATCTTCTCTTATTGATGATTCCCAAATGCAATTTCCCTACCACTCCCAATCTTCTTTACCAAATTTCCGGCGTACTTAAGAAGCACCCTGTCAATGAAAAGACCCGTAAATCCCATAAATAGCATAATTGCATACATCATCTCAACATTATGCAGATGAGAGAACATTGAGAACTGGGATCCCATTCCCACAATAGTTGTTCCAAATAACATCTCACCAATAAACTGGAAGGACAGGCATAATAAAAATCCCAGTCGTATGGCTAAATGCGAGGAGCCATAACCGGATATGAGAGCAACTACAAGGATTGGTACAATGATCGACTGTATAATGACAGAAAGTTGTGTAAGACCAAACATCAAAATCAAGATTGGTACGAGACGTGTGGTTCCAATTCCGATTGCAAACAAAAGGAACCAGAAGAAGGGATCAAGTGCCCATTTTGCTTTATTTGACCTCTGAATAATCAATCCCAGTGGCAAACTTATTAGTAATGTTATCAAGAGCCCCAGCAGGGAGAATCCCAGCGTACTTGCGAGGTCATCAGCCAAAGACAGCGAAAGTGCAGAGGCAGCAACAGCAGAGAACGGGGGAAGGATGAACGGCTGGTGGATCACTCTTGCCAGTATTTCCCAGAACAGGAATAACACTACAAAGGGAATAGTATGGTAAATCCATTTGGTAATTCTGTTTTCTTGCTCCAATTTTTTATCTCTTATCATTTTAACATCTCTTTTTCGAATTTATTACATTTAAAATTCTGATATCACTATTCCGTCATAGCATCATTTCTCGGCTTACCTGTCTTGATAATCGCGTAAACCAACCCGACAATCACGCTTATGGCTAATATTGACGTGGGGAAGAAACCGAATTCGAAACCTTCTCCTATGCTATGATATTCATAAATTGTGAAAATACTATTCGTGGGTCCGATTATAAATGATTCAACTCCTAAAATATCCAGGGTTATTGGCGCTATAGTCATTAGAAACCCCGTTGCAACAATACTGAGCATGAATACTTTACAAAATCTTGAGCCAAATCCTGTTGTAGAGATATTCACGAGTTTATCAGTTTCTTTGCCATAAATTATCAGCCCGTTTTTTTGATCTTCCAACAATACATGTTTCGGATATCTCAGTATATTACGTGTCACCCACAAATCGCCCACTGCTCCAGAACCATTTATTACAAACGGTATGATCATCCATTGCGCAATAGAGGGGAAAGCAGCCATGATCCCGATAACAACCAGGGAGATTACAACCAACGGCGCAATAGCGATCACTATGAACTGGTTGCGTGTAAAAATAGTTTTTGTGGTGGCGTAGAAATAGGGGAGAATATAATGTGCAATACCGGCACCATAACTCGGCTTGCCACCGTATTTTGACATAAATACGCCATGGACGAGTTCGTGCAGTACGAATGTACCAATGAAGAGAGCTACTGAAATAAGAATTGTTCCGCTCGTGTAATTTAAGCCAATGTTCCCGGTAAATAGTGTATACAGTGACATGAAAAAAAATCCAAACGCAAAAAAAGCTAATAGCCCCATGCCATTTAGTGTATATACAACTTCTTTTGTCATTTCCAATTTTCCAAGTTCTTTACATTCATCAATGTTGAGTGGCTGTTCTTCTTTCATGTTGATTCTCCTTTACAATATTATTATCAAGCTATAATTGTGCCCTGTTAGCTCTATTTGGCAGCTTGAATCCGATCTCCATCAATCTGCACTTCCTTTTTGGCAATTCCATTCAATTCTTTTTATTAAGCAGCAATTTTCAATAATCGTTCCGGTCTATGGACGTACACAAAAAAGTCCTTGGCCGATAATAATGCGATGTTCTCCTTAATATTGACCACTTTACCTTCATATTCCCTGTTATCGACTGCCCACAGGACTTTAACCCGGTCTCCAATCTGTATTTTATTTCCTTTCTTATCTTGCATATAACTCACCAACAAAACATTCACATCTAAATTTCTTCAAATCTGTATAGATTTGTACTCATTAATTAGAACGTAACTATTACTATTTATGTCTTTCTATAAATCGACAAGTTCAAAGATTGATTGTTTTTGTTTATACACACCCAACTTCCACGAGGCACCACAAAAGCGCCTGCCAGCCCCCACACCACAAGAGCAGGCGGAGCAGATCGGGACAGGCACCCGGGCAGAGTGAAGGCTAGAGGGGGGCTGGAATGTAACAAAGTCAAGTTAATCATATTCAATGATCTGAAAACCAGAAAAATTATTGTTCCTAATAAAATACTCTGGAGAATCCCAAAAATCCAGAATTGGTGGCTAGATAATTATTGGACAGCCTCCATAGATTTAGTATTAAATTAGATTATTTAAATATTTGTTTATTAAGCGGGCACTTCCCATTATATTTCTTTTTAGCGAGGGGGCAAATTGAATATAACGTATCGCGGATAAACGAAGGTTTGCGTTAGCAAACTTTGGACGAAGCGATAGCGAAGTCGTTTATCCGCTGTTATGTCTCCCGTCAGGGCAAATTGCGAAGCGATTTGAGTTCCGCCGCCAAGCATTTTATGCTTCTTTGGCATCTCTATACGCATCGATAGCTAATGCTGCTATCCATAAAATACCTGCAAGATTTACCCATACATTGGTGGCTAAGCTAAGTGCGGCAGGATCTGTGAAAATCCAAACAAAAGTTAAAAGTTCTCCAACCAAAAGCAGCGCACCAAATAATTTTCTTTTGCCAACATAGATATATCCCAGTCCAGAAAGAATAATATTCAGGACTGCTGCAAGCCAAGGTTTTTTTACCATTTCTTTTTCACCCCCTTTATAATTATTTTCTCACTTTTTATTTTTTTATAATCTTTCACGATTCATTCTTCAGCAATTCGCATCACTTCTTTCTTTTCTTCTTCTGCTGCCGGTGCATGATCTCATGTGGTCAAGGTTTTTAATTCCCCGTCTTCTATCCAGTTAACCTGAATCGTCTTATCTACTGATGTTTTTGGTATAGTCAACTCTCTTAAATACTCGGTATCAAATTCTACTGATACCGCGCCATCCGGAAGCAGATCTACACCTTCTACCACCGTTTTTCTAACTTCTCTGTCGTGTGCGGTGTCTGTAAATATCACAGTCACGGTTACGTTCTTCAATTCTTCATTGCCGGTGTTACAGACCGTCCCGTGTACCTTTACGCTCTCCATTCCAGTGAGGTTGTCTGTTGCCCCCTGTGTACAAACTATATCATAAGAAATGCGTACGCTGCTATCTTCTGAAATGCTACCGCCGCTCTCTTCTTGTACAGTAAAGTTGAAGAGTGCAAATCCTCCTACAATAATTCCTACGATTATCACGCCGAAAGTGATTGCTGCTATCATTACGCCGATTACCAATATTTTGATTTTATGTTCCATCTTTTTTATTTCTCATGCTCATCGTTTCACCTTGTTCATGTTGTTTACCACCTTTTGTTAAGTGGTTGTCGATTAATTGACATCCTTGATTATATCGATGTGATAATAATGCTTAAATGTTTCGATTCATCGAAAGACTATGTGGTGAAGTGTGATATCTAACAATAAAACGCAAATTTTGATAGGTGCAGAGGAATGCGCCCTGTTGACGATTTGAGTGCAGACTTTGGAGAACGAGTTCCGACTGGAAGCGCAAGACGTCGATTATTAATTCCACCCGTGTTGGATCAAGAGGGGGATGAGCCGCCGTGAACGTGCAGGGATGCCAGCACCGTGCGGAAATCCTTGCGAAGAAACGCTCCCGCAGTTCAAACTGGCGCATGTTCACCACGCGCACAGACCACAGGAATAAGCTGATGAGTTCCGGGCACCGCTCCCCATGCATCCACAAGGCACTTCAAAAGCGCCTGCCAGCCCCCATGCCACAAGGGCGGGCGGAGTTGATCGGGAGGGGCACCCGGGCAGAGTGAAGTTGTGATTTCCACACCAAGCATTCATTAAAAACCCCAACCTTCCCACACTCGGAATAAATTCCGAAGCATCCATTTCTGAGATGACTCGAACGTATGTCTGTGGACACTACAACGTAAACATATAAACAGGCGTCACTGCAGTATTGCCCGATTCATCTTTGGCTGTTATTCTGTAAAATACCCGAGTACCCGATTTGTAATCCTGTGTGGAAATACGTTTTTCGTATGTACCGTTCCCATCAGACCACATAGGACCGCCACCACTACCACTACCACCATCTTCATAAAATCGCATACGTTCTAATGTTACTTTTGATATGGTGACATTACTTGTAACTTTTACGCTTATCTCTACCGAAGAAGTTGCTGTTGTTGGTTTTTCAGGCGTTTGTATAACATCTGTAATGGTAAGAGAAGTTATGTTACTTCTTTGAACGTGACCTACCTGAAGGATGTATACCTCTGAAATTTCATCTCCTGCTCTTATCATATACCACTTTTCTGTGCCGTCTTGAAAAGGATGGGGAAATGTGAATGAATACTTATTATTATCAATCGAAGTCACTGTTCTTTCCATACGTCCGGAAGAATGCAAAGAAGCACTAACCCCCAAAAACGGAGAACCCCCAGATATTTCTGCAATAACTGTTATCGCATCTCCCGGGCGCGGATTTTCCGGCGTTTGCGAAACACTGATTATATTAATATCACCTGATGGCGTAAATCCCCAAATACATATTCCTGCGATTATAACAAATCCAGCGACAATGAAAACTATTGTTCTTTTGCTTTCTTTCACAATGGATGTAATATCGCCTGGCTGACCGATGCCAAAATATGTTTTCACGTGAGGTCTTGTAAGATAAAATAAAATTACCGCATAGATCACTAAGATCACTAAAGGAACAATGTACATCACAATAATGTATGGCATAAAGATTTCACTTGGACGTGGATATGAGGACAAATTACCAAAAATGATAAACGTTCCACGGACCTGCAAAATGATCCCAATTACGAGCATAATCATACCTAAAAACCAAGACCATCGTAAGCCCTTGAAAAATCCATAAGCAAGCGGAAGGAGGAGTATTGCCTTGATTATAGCCTTAATCCACATGATTCGCATGAAATATGCAGTTAAATAATGGAACGTACCGCTTGAAACAACTGCGATTAAATAAGCAACTCCTGCTATTGCAAGGAAAAATGCTAATATTGCTAATATTGTTACCCCAAAAGGTCGTTTTGATATTTTCATATCTATTGGAATTGCTTTGTTTTTCATTGTGATACCTTTTCTCATCTAAACTATTCTATCAGGATTGGAGGATCTTCTATTGCTAGTTTATAGTTATTTTCTCCTATTTCGCCTGATTACAATTACTAATAAAAGTGCCATTATTGCCAGAAAAACCTCAAATCCGGCAGTCTTTTCGCCAGAACTAACATTATTTGTAACTTCGGCTTCCGGATCATTTACCTGCACCAGGAAACCGTAGGTTACTGAACCTATATCTTTCCATTTGGCACCCACGTTCAAAACGTAAAGCCCGGGCTCAAGAGAGAGATTTATATCCAGCTCACGCTCTAAAGGCAGATTGTTCCAATCCCCAATGTTCCCTTCGAAACGCCACGCTCGGACATCATTTACAGCCTCTTTAAGTTCATCATCATCCGTGACTCGGGTAGTGCTAAATCCTAACTCTTCCGGGGGTTCCTGAAGGGGGAGAGTTAGATGTGCTGTAAACGGTGACCGGGTAAGCAAAGGCTCTGCTGGTGTTATAATGCCAATATAATCTGTACATATTGAATATGTCTCGTTTTCTACCTTCCAGCAATTATTACCGATTCCAGAAGTCTGTTCATTCCCGTTTATCTTAAGGATTGCTGGAGGTGGATCTGCACTTGCGCTTCCAGCAAGCAAAAGGAGGGACAGTATCGCTATCCCAGCCATTATTATGAACTTATTCCATCTTATTTTAATTGATAACATGTCTCCGTCATTCAATTTATTCATCTCCTTAATTTAAATTGTTTCATATAAAGCAACTATTTTTCAAACTTCTTTTTTATTAAGAATGTGAAAAGCTGAAAAATAATACTTTTACCTATTATTCGCTAAGCTAGGTACAAGAAAAAGTTGTAGTAGTCATCTCCCACTTTAAAGATTTTATCATTATCATAATCGTCCCTCTTGTATACATTCAGGTTACCATCTTCTTTCCAGATCTCATAGACTGAATTATAATCAGTGTATACATTTAGGTCCCCGTCCACTTCCCAGATCTCAAAACTCTCCATATTTGGGTCCTTTTCCCCAATTATGTGCCAATTCTCTGCATATCTGTGAATCCAGTATTGTTTACTGATGGAGATGTTAATTGATTCGAAAGAATTGCTCAATTCAGGTATAGTTATCAAATCCTTATCTTCCAAAGAACCATCGCCTTTGTAGATCTTCATGGTGTTTAATTTCTCGATCAAATCCGGTTCTTCGATAAGGAACAGGAACGACCGTTCATATATCAGCCAGTTATTGCTGTAATCGTTATAACCAACAGAGGCAAATTCTGAAAGGGTAATATTGTTGGATTCAAATATGAGCTTCAAATCCCCGGGAACATTTTTCGACTGTATCTGACTCATCTCAGGATCAAAATCATCACTACCCAGTTTATTTTCTATTTCTGGAGAAATGGTGAACAAATATCTTTGTCTGTGATTTTTCTCATCAAGAAATTTACCTACACTTCTCCATTCATCAGGGAGAAGATTATGACCGCATTCTCCAAATTCCCTGCATAGGTTTAGTGCATCTTTTAATCCGGGGAAGGCTTCCAGTTCTTGTTCATGGATTTCCATATAAGGGGTGTTCTCATCAATTGCGGTAATCTTCTGGATATGAATCCCCTTTCCCATTTCGTGATTGTACGCACCCAGTGCAAGAATGGCACCAAAGATAAGGAAAATTGTTGCAAATGAGATTGTAAATGCTGTCAGTGCAAATTTTTTATGGCGATCATTTTTAAAAATAATAGATCCTATGGCAAATAGAATTAAAAGTAAAAAGAAAGACCCCAAAGGTACAATATAACCAATTAAGAAAATGACAATGGATGCAGCAAGTGTCACAAATACAAAAATAAAAGAGTACTTTTCGGTGCCATAATATTTAATTACAAGATGTAATAAAACAGAACAAATCGGCAATGGGAGTAACATTACTAATAGTCCCCCATCAAATAATGGAAAACGACCTATAAAAAGACCGGAAAATAATGATATAATGCCTACAAATAAAAATATAAGATAGATCCACCATTTCTCTTTGTTTGTTGTGCTATTCATTGTTTATTTCTCCTTTTGGGTAAGTATTTTAATTTTGTAATGCAAACTTATTGAACATTTATCGAATATTCGAATTGATTCATAGCCGACTTTGCTGTATTTATCATACTACACTCAGGTTAATGTCATGGAGGATCGGAACCTCCATTTTGCCCAGTTGATAGCTTTTCTTTACATTGACAACCTCAATAACGGGGTTGTCATTGTTCGATTTGTGCATAATTTGTTCTTCCATATTATCACCCGAACGATGTAATCAAACGTGTCTATTAATCAACAGGTCCAACTACAATTGTTCTTATTTACATTTAAAGCTTTCTATTAATCAGCAGGTTTGGAAAATAATTGTAGCTTAACAAGTAAATTAAAAATCTCTAAAGACCGGCCCAAATCAATCCATACAAAAGATAGAGGAAAGCAGATACTGTTTACCAATGAGTGGCCGGAGCAGATTGAAAACGGGCACCTGGGCAAAGTAAAGTCGTCCACATCAAGCTTTTATAAAAAGCCCCAACCTTCCCACACTCGGAATAAATTCCCTGCCATCCATTTCTGAGATGACTTGAACGTATGTCTGCTCTGCAACATGTCTGTGGACACTACAACGTAAACGTATAAACAGGCGTCACAGCAGTATTGCCCGATTCATCTTTGGCTGTTATTCTGTAAAATATCTGGGTACCAGATTCATAATACCGTGAATAAATATTTTATCCATAAGATGTTATTTTTCTGAATTATTATGTTTCCAATGATGTCAAGTCAGAGCATTGGATTAGTCGTTGTGCAATCCAGGGTATCGGGGATTGTTTAGATTGCTGATGGCTATCGACTTGTCAAATATCTGCGCTTTGGTCCATCCGAGTTGAAGTATAAAAATTTCTGTCAAACTGCACCAGGCATAATTTCATAATATTGTTTCCCAATTTTGGTGAATTCATATTCAATATATTCACTTTTATAAACTTTTAACTCATCGTTTATTTCCCAAATAACATATTCAGGACTGTTAGCTTTATTTTCTATCCACCAGTTATTTCTCTCGCGTGTAATGATGGAATAATTTTCAGACAATGGTAATCCATTAGATTCGAACGTGTTCATTAATTCAGCACCGATAATGTTATCATTTAAATTATTTTCAAATTTCATGTCAATACTAAACAAATATTCAGTATGTTTCATGTTAAAAAAATCAAACACCCTACTGGCTTCTTCTGAACTTAATTCACAATACCAACCGCCGTAATCTGATTTTGTACATCCCTCACCACTTATTGATCTTATAAGTTCAGGATATTCTTTTAACTCATCATCAGTTATTTCGAAGTATGTGCCGTTGCCAATATCTTCGATCTCATTAATATATATTCTCGCGTTATACTTACTAGTACAGCCAGAAATAGAAGCGATACCAATTATTAAAATACAAATTATCAATAATTTCTTCATTTTGAATCCGTCATTCAATTTATTCATCTCCTTAATTTTAATTGTTTCATATTATGGGACTATTTTCCAAACTTCTTTTCTCACGATTCCATTGTCATTATGACTCATTGCCGCCCAACCAAACCCACCCAAACCAGCAAGCCCATAACCGCCACTACTGCACCAAAACCCGGAATATCAGGAGTATCTATCGGCACACCCGGAGTCTGTACCGGTTCGCCATTAGTTGGTGCATCCCCACCTTCAGGTTCAGCAGGAACCCCGCCAAGCTTTACCAGCCAGAAATCGGAATCATTTTCAGTGTGCAAACCCTTTTCCCCGGCCACAATCAAGCCGCCATCAGGAGCCAGCAGTACAGCCCTGGCCGCAACATTTGGACCAGTCCCGCCAAAGGTCATCTCCCATTGCACATATCCCTCAGAGTCGATACTGGCTAACCACATATCAGAGTAGTATTCAGTTCCCGCCGACCCGGTCTTACCTGCGATTATATAACCGCCATCAGGGCTTTGCAGGATAGAATAAGGGCTGTTATAATAATTGGGTCTGACAATCTTCCTGTTCCACATCTCAACTCCTTCAGCATCTGTCTTTACCAGCCAGCAATCGTACGAATATGTTGAACCTGTAACACCTGCCATGATAAAGCCGCCATCAGAGGTCTGTTGGACAGAATGTGCACTTTCATGATTAGCACCTCCGAATGTCCTGTTCCAGAGCTCTATTCCATTATTATCAGTTTTCACAAGCCAAAAATCGGATGAACCGGTTCCGAATGAACGAGTATCTCCACCGAGGATATAACCACCATCAAAAGTCTGCTGTAAAGAGTACAGTTGATCGCTGCTATCCCCTCCAAATGTCCTGTTCCACTGTTCGGTTCCTTCAGCATCGGTTTTCACCAGCCAGACATCATCGGGACAGGTCCAGTTATTGCAGGCACTGGAGCTTCCTGCAATTAAATAACCGCCATCAGAAGTCCCCAGGACAGATTTGACTCGGTCACTACTGAATGTCCCTTTTTCAAATGTCCTGTTCCACTGTTCGGTTCCTTCAGCATCGGTTTTCACCAGCCAGAAATCGTATATGCCATAATATATTCCGGTGCTACCTGCAATGATGTAACCGTCATCAGATGTCTGCATGGCAGAGTGTGCTTCAATAGAATCATTACCTTTGATGTTCCTTTGCCATTGCATATTTCCATTCGCGTCTGTTTTAACCAGCCTTGCATCAAAGTGCCGCTCGTCAATATAATATGAATAACCTGCAAGTATATAGCCGCCGTCAGATGTATGCGTCAATGAGTAAACCCTGTCATCACCCTTTACTCCAAAAGTCTTGTCCCATCTCATAATGGGAGGTTCCGATTGCTGGACAGTGATTTCCCGGGTGATTGAACTCATATCACCATTATTGCCTGTCACTGTTAAATTCACGCTGTAATTGCCGCCTTCATCATAGGAATGCGTAACTGTTCTTTGAGTAGTGTTCACGTAACTCCCATCCCCCAGGTCCCACTGGTAATAAGTTATGTTCCCATACGGGTCATGGCTCGAAGATGCATCAAAAGTTGTGGTCTGATTTGCGCCGGGATTTCCAGGGTCGTATGTGAATTGTGCCGAAGGGACCAGTCGTTCTGTCATTAACTTTACCAGCAGGAGTTTTGAGTCCTTAATCCCTGCAAGTATGTAGCCGCCATTCCCTGTCTGCAAAACAGAGTCAATTCTATCCCATTCCATTCTTATGTCCCACTGCTCGATTCCATTTGAATCGGTTTTTATTATGGGAGGGTCATATAAATCACCGTTAATTATGTATCCGTCGTCAGATGTCTGCTGGAACGAGTCCAGTCCACTGCCTTCAAATGTCCGGTCCCATTGCACATTTCCGTCTTCATCGGTTTTTATGAGCCAGTAATCAGCATCATCAAATGACCACGTCTTTCCACCAAGAATATAACCGCCGTCTGGACTTAGCCGGACAATGGGAAATAATTCATGGCTTACTCCTCCAAAAGTCCTGTACCATTGCTCGGTTCCGTTTGAATCAGTTTTCACCAGTAAAAAATCATTGTGGCCGGCACCGAACGATTGAGTCATTCCTGCAATGATATAACCATGATCATGGGTCTGTTGTAGAGAGTATACCCCATCACCGTAATATCCTCCATAGGTATTATTCCACTGTTCTTCTCCCTTTGTGTCAGTTTTCACCAGCCAGAAGTCAGAATCTCCGGCACCGTATGAATCTGTCATGCCTGCAATGATATAACCACCCGGGACCTGGCTGATTGAGGATGCTTTATCCTGCCCGATTCCTCCGAAGGTGTTATTCCATTGCATATTCCCGTTCGAGTCGACTTTCTCAAACCAGATATCAGAAGAACCTGCACCGTACGAATCCGTATTTCCTATGAGGATATAGCCCCCATCTGCAGTCTGCCGGACAAATACCATTTCCTCATCACCAGTTCCTCCCAGGGTCAGGTTCCACTGTTCCTGTCCCTGCGCATTCATCTTTATCAGCCAGACATCATCGGTACAGTTCTTGTCATTGCAGTCATTGGTGCTCCCTGCAAGTAAATAACCTCCATCAAAGGTCTCCAGGACAGATATGATACAATGTTGACTGAATGTCCCGCTAAATGTTCTATTCCATTGCTCAGATCCTGTCGGACCAATCTTTAACAGATAAATATGGTGGAAAAAATAGTAGGATTTCTCTCTCGTATAATATTCCCTAAGGGGATTTATCTTCATGGTAAGTATGTAGCCAGAGTCTGCTGTCTGCTGGAAACTCTCAACACTGTTTATGTCACTCATTTCATAGGTCCGGTTCCATTCTTCAGCAGGTGGAGAAGCCTTTGCATATCCTGTGCCTGTAAGTACCAGGACACTCAGCATGACTGCAAAGATCAATATTATTCCCTTTAGTGCCATTTATCTACCACCCGCACTTTTTCGGCTTGTTTCGTCATTCTAATACCACTTATGGTCAAGGATATTTCTCAATTCCATGATTTATTTTCTTTGACAACACCGATTTCAATCCCCGTGCCCAATGCCTGCCGTTAGATTCACCACTTGCCATCCTTTACTCAGATGCACCCACCCCTTCGTCCCCATAGATAGATGTCTTCCGTCAATGCGATTATTGAGATTGGGATCGAGGTAAAAATAAAAACGGACTTTTTCGACTTCACTATCCGAATACACCCATGCACCAAACGTACGACGTTCACGAGGAATGAAAGACTCAGGGGATGTGTAGTTACTCATGCTGATCGTGAACCCCTTGAAAAACTCATCAGATGCTTGTGTGTCTTCTTTGAGAATTCCATGCTTCTCATTCATACTGATTTCATTATTTCCTGGATATATGTTCAACTGGTCATTCTCTTCTTTTGTAAAAAGCAAATCTTCTCCAAATATCTCATGTGTCCTATTGTTGTTGACACCATAAAACTCCAATACCCCCTCTTCATTAAGCCGGTATATACTTGTGCTTCTTCCAAATTGAAAAACGGTTATAGCTCTACCATCATCGGATTTACTGATATCCGGTTTCCACGGCCCTACAGATCCTGTATCCTCCAGCCACCCTACAAAGCGATCAGTATCTTTCCCCGGGACTTCATTCCAGTTAAACAAATGATCTCCTAACCCCGATCTGCTTATCATGAGAGCTTTTCCATATTCTGTATCTATGACAGCAGTTGTCACGTCACCTGTAATTTCAGGGTTTTCATACATTTTCAGTACATTCTTGTTTTCATCAAGCAAAACAGGAAAATAAATTGTTATATTTTCAGATCTGGATTCGATGTGAATTGATGTAGAGGAGGTTGCATCCTGTGAATAATTCGTTATAAACATTGCACTAAAAATAATAAAGAAAGTCCCAAACGAGACTACGAATGCTTTTAATGTAAAATTATAGAGAGGTTGTTCTTTAAAAGCAACCCAAGAGATGGCAGAAAAAACCAAAAGAATAAGTAAATAGAATAATAACGGAAACCACACATCTATAAAATGTCCCCCGAAATAGCCTATGAAAAAAATCAAATAAGAAGTGGCAAAAGAAATAGCAAACGCCCTTCCCGCAAAGCCAAATGATTGTTTCTTTAATTTATACATTGTTATAGCAAATAAAATTGAGCAAATTAACAAAGGGAGTACAATAAGTCCCTTTAAAACAATGAAAATACAAAAAAAGAATATTCCAATCAGGAAAAACATCAAATATATCCACCATTTATCTTTACTAATCGTGTCTGTTACTGTTTCAGTCATCATTTTCACTCCTTTCTTTTATTATGCTCAATTATTTTCTTTGAGAATAAATCTGCCAAGTACATACCCCAGTACACCGCCGGATATTCCTGAAACCAATGTATTTATCAAAAGAATAAATACTCCCAGTATTCCCCAATTCTCAGGCACATTTGCATATCCGTATTTACTTTCTACAATTAAATAATAAAAAAATAGGAATGCGAGTAGCAAATAAGGCGTTGCACCGATTAAAAAACCAACAATAAACTTATTTTTGATTTTTGTGGATGATGAAACACCTACAATAGTGCCTACAATGATTACACCCAATAATAATACAGAATATGTGAACAAGTCATAATACAGCATTTCCCTTGAACCAAATAATATTAGAATATGAATTATTATAGCCAGAATCACAGAGAACTTCAAATTGTTTTTAAAATCCCTCGCATGATAGATCTTGTTCAAAGCATTTCTTTTCCAATAAATACCCATACTAATCATCAAAAATAAAATAAAAGCTGTTGCAATGTATATGTGCGTATTTTCAACGATAGCCGACTCAGCGCCATGCTCAAAAGCATACAGCTTTCCATCTATGGATGTCAGATAAAGTTTGTCTTTATACACCATAGGCTTTGAGACATCGTATCCTTCTGTTTTACCCCCTGCCCAGATAAGTTCACCAGTTTTCACATCAAATATATTTATGTTATTTTTGCCACTTGATGCAGCATATATGTATTTGCTTGCGATAACGGAATCTTGGCCCACTATTGAATCAGGGACATCTGGCAATATCTCCCCAGACATTGCATCCACTACAGTATATTTTTTAGAATAGAGTGTATTAGTTTCAATAATATAACCAATGAATAATTTATCACTTTCTGCTACAATGCTATTTATTCTGCCGCCCACATTTGTTTTCCAGACATATTCTCCTGAATCAGAAGATAATGCTATAATATTCCCATCACTAAAGCCGATATAAACCAGATCATTATTATAAATCAGATTACGATAAACAAATCTATCGGATACCTCATCTGTATATTCCCAAACCTTTTCTCCGGTTTTTGCGCTAAGTGCAATTAATCCCTCTTTTGTTATTGGCTGCTCAGGTTCGGGTTCAGGTTCACCCTCGATTAGTGCAATTGGCGGACCTGTAGATCTTAAATAATGCGATATGTAATATTTGAAAATCACAACATCATCAATTATGACTGGATTTGATAATGAATAACGGTTTTCGCCACCTGCACCGAACTCGGTTGTGTTGAATTCATACACCCATTTAAGGTTTCCATTTGTAGTATCTATTGCAAAAACATATTTGTCTGAAGGCGTGCTCACATACAGCGAGTCAGCAGAGATGGCCGAATATCCATTCGATACACCACCAGGCACCATATCATTCCATACCATCGAATACTTTTCACTCCACAACATTTTTCCGCTTTTTGCATCAAGCGCATCAATAGTTGGAAGATGTAATGCATACAAAACCCCATTATCATAATTCAGATTGGCATTTTGTCCCTTACTCCAGAGCAACTTGCCTGAATCCGCATCTATGGCCTTAATACCTTCATCATTGAGATATACAATATTCTCTCCGATAATTTGTATCGGCACAGGTCCCCATCGACTTTGCCAATCGCTTAATTCATACGTCCATGCTACTTTTAAAGGCGGCTCAAGGGTTACAGACTCAGTTTCCACAAGATGCATTGATAGATTTGAAAACTCAAAATCGTCATAATTGGTCCCGTCTGCATTTGATCCCGACGTGATGGTGATGGTATTTTCACCAGAATATAGCAGTTTTGTGCTAAAATAGATGGTCACACTTCTGGGTAGATTATCCTGCTCTTTGGCTTCGATATAATCATTCAGCTTTCCCACCTCATTTCCATTCACATACACCTGATCATGGAAGAGTCCGATACCGGCAGTATCGGTGGGAACAACACTTTTTGTGGTCAGCGTAATTCGGGCGGTGTCACCATCGATCCTGTTCAGAACAAATATTTTCGTGTAAACCGTACCTTCCGCATCGGCAGGTGTCAATTTAAGTTTTACCCCATCGCCCAGGTGATGGTGGTCTGCATCTAACACATATACGGCTGTGGACTCTGGGTTTAATTGTCCAGAGACCTCATTATCAGGTAGGGCACTGCCAGTCATTGTGACAACGGTAAATAATATAAGCAGAACCAATACCGCGAATGATAGAGTTTTTGTTGTGAACCAAATAGTTTCCTTTGCTAATCTCATAGTTTGCCACCTATCATTGAATTTCATGATTAAATGTGTTTGTAATTATACACATCATAATAAATCTATTTATACCTTTCGATATATGGACGAAAATAATTCTGCACATGTCTCTATAACAATTTGAATATATTCTGATTCGTTAGACGATCTTCTTTATGGATTCCACATCATGAAGAGCAGGTATCTGCAAATCAGGTGAAAGCAGACTGGGGTTGGCACCCGGGTGGAGTGATGGCGAGAGGGGGCGGTAGGAGATTGTAGAGACATTTGTACGGTATACTATGTCTTCAGATGGGGATTTATGTTCGGTTGACTCGCTGGGAATTCAAAAAAACATTTTTTAAATCTTAAATAGGTGCACTTACTTCACAGGACTAAGTAAAACTAATGGAAAGTATTTGTTGGATATAATATTTATTAAGTGTGACTAATAATCGAAATGTTTATGTATGTATGGGTAATTGTGAGAATTATTCTTAGAAACGAATACCTGAATTAAGCAATTAGATGGGAAAAGTGAGTATTAATGAAGAAATTATCGGTAATCTGTTTATTAGTTGTAGGAATTATTCTTATTTCTGGCTGTATTGATGAAGAAAAAACTAATTCTAAAACATCAACCAATTCACAATCATCAATGAATGAAACTTCAAAGGAAACTTTAGCAGTGCCTGATTTATCCCAACCCGAATTGATGTCGGGTGAATTTGACATCAACATAACCTCATATTATTTTGTATATATGAGGGATAATGAGGTGATTTCCAAAAAGAGTAAATATCCAATACCGACATTTGATCTGTTTGAAAAAAATTATGTCATATACCATCTCTCAATAATAAATAATGATACAAATGCCCTCAACTTTAGCATAAATAAACTACAATTACATACCGGGAATCAGGTCTTCACTCCTGCAGATCCAGGCATAATACATTTCATGGGGTGGGTATCCTCAGAGATTGAAAATGAAAACAAGTTGAATGATACCTTATTACATCCTGATCAAAACCTGGAAGGAATTGTCATTTTCCAGGTAGATAATTACACCACGTTATTTGATAGATCATTTTTACTGAGGTACAATACAACATCCATACCTTCAACATCGTATGAAAAGAGCCTTGAAGCCCTTACCGTCGCAGAACAGTTTGATTACTCCATTGCATTTCACATACTTCCCTATGACAATCATCAGGGGGGGGATTATTCATACTATCCTGAACCTGACTCCACATCAGTCTGGGCCAACTGGGTGAACAGAACAGTATTTGAATATTACAAAAAATATGATGAAATGTCATTGCCAAAACAAAAACCTGAAAATATACCCAGTGTCGAAATTGCTTATGCTGTGAAAGTCATACCTGAACAGGATCTGACTATTTGTGGGCCGAATTACCGGAAGCATGGAGAAATATACAAGAGAACTCAACTGTATGTTGTTGATGATACTGAAGAAGAACTGTTCAATAGATCAATTGGTTTCCGGGTTGACGGTTTGGCGATATTAGACAACCAAGCATACAGGCCTTTTCAAGAAAACATGCCACAGATGTTCATTCCACAAGCAACGATTGTGCACATTTCATTCTATAGCTTTTATGAATCTCGTTTGACCCACGTTGATCAAGACATCATATTGGATGAACAACACAATATTATCCTGGCACGATATGATAATTTAAATACTCACGCTATGTGATATGCGTTTAGACTTCAATAATCAGGACATCATATTCGATGAACAAAACACTATTACAATAGCACGATATGAAAATGACAAATTCATGTCTTAAGAAAAGAAATTGCCCACATTCCAAAATAAGCAATAAGATGAGAAAAGGGAGAATGAATGAAGAAATTATCGGTAATCTGTTTATTAGTTGTAGGAATTATTCTTATTTCTGCAGGCTGTCCCAAAATTAACTTTTTGTGACACCTTAAAGTTCTGAGAGTTTCCAACACACAAAATTAAAATCTTAATTTCCTTAAATTTTGTGCATACCTGCATGGAAATCCACATATTTCACCGAAAGTTCACCAAAAACGTGTTTTTAAGCACCAATTACAACATTTTTCGTGTACACAACGAACTGATTTGCCCCTTCAATCCCGTTTTTCAGTATTTCTTTAAAGTTTTTACCTTCCCTTTTCACAAACCCCTCAATCTTCCCAACATTATGCACAATACACATCATCAGAAATTCTACACTTGCTTTTTCCTTCCCCCTCAAAAGAAACTCTCTAAACCCTCTATTCTGTTTCATCTGGCCAAAAACAGGTTCTGCCGTGTACATTCGCTCTTGATATAGTTCCCCCCCTTCAACCGTCCTTAGTTTCCCTCTCATCTCATCCAATAAATGTTCTCGTGGGTCTCTTGAAATTATTCTATTTTCTGCTTTAGTGCATGCTTTTTTAAATATACAATCTGAACAAAAATCGCACATGTATTGTTTCAGGTCAGGTTTATCCTTTCTTTTTTGAATCCTTGTAA
>SWBW01004799.1_pt1 | contig 20680 bp, 19 predicted proteins | sample 4693041 | NCBI WGS metagenome assembly SWBW01 (sample SAMN10267271, study PRJNA491770) | bioreactor metagenome | isolation source: DHS bioreactor inoculated with marine methane seep sediment | place: Japan: Omine Ridge, Nankai Trough | collected 2006-05-06 | reverse complement strand
AAGGCCATCAAACTTGATAAATTAGAGATTTTCGGTTCCGGAAAAGAACACGATTCGAAATTCTGGAATATGGTGCTACGGCAATGCCTGATCCACAAACTGATTGAAAAGGAAATCGAAAATTATGGTATCTTAAAAATTACCGATGCAGGTAAAAAATTCATTGAACATCCATACAGTATCCTGATTGCCAAAGACCATGACTATGAGGGTGGCGATGATGATGACGAAATTATTACAGCAAATGGCGGCCAACGGAACAGCGGAACGGATGCCACCTTATTTGCTATGCTAAAAGATTTAAGAAAAGATATATCCAAAAAAGAGAACCTACCCCCATTCGTCATCTTTCAGGATCCATCTTTGGAGGATATGGCCATCCAGTATCCTGTTTCAGAAGAAGAACTCACGCAAATCGTGGGAGTTGGAACCGGAAAAGCAGCCAAATATGGAAAGCCTTTTATTGAGCTCATCAATCAATATGTCGAAGAAAACGAAATCACGCGGCCAAATGATATGGTGATCAAATCCGTAGTGAATAAGTCAGGTTTAAAAGTGCATATTATCAGAAGCATTGACAGGAAACTGCCGTTGAAGGACATTGCGAAAGCAAAGGATTTAACTTTAGGTGAGATGCTTACAGAAGTTGAGCGAATCGTTTCATCAGGAACCCGGCTGGATATCAACTACTATATCAATGAGTATGTTGACGAATACCACCAGGAAGAGATTTATGACTATTTCTCGGAAGCTGAAACCGACTCTATTTCAGAAGCGCTTGCCGAACTAGGCGAATCGGAATTTACAGAGGAAGAGATCAGGTTGGTCCGAATCAAGTATTTATCAGAAGTTGGTAATTAAATGAGGTATTCTTTTCCACTTCTGATTTCTCTTGTCACGTGGTTTATTGCCACATCATGCTACCACGAAAATCAGCCAAAAGTCGACAGGCCTGAGCAATTGCTTTCAGAAAAAGAAATGATTGCCGTGTTAACTGATATTTATGTTGCCGAGGGCGCGATTTCCTATCATAGAATGAACAAAACGCTTTCCGACGAGATCAGCACACGCTATTACCAGCAAGTTTTTGACAGCTACCAAATTACCCACCGGATTTTAAAGGAAAACTTACGATATTATAATGCTACACCGGAAGTAATGGAAGATATTATGGAAGAAGTACTGGCAAACCTGAGCAAACTGCAAAGTAAAGTGATGGCCATGGAAGGTACTACGAATGATTCTACTCAGATTTTTTTGCAAGATACCTTGTCCTCATCTTATACGCCCTCATTATTGTACAATGAACAATGGTCTTTTGCCTCCCTCATCGATTCATTATTATCAGTTCCCGATACTGCTTTTTTGAATACACCGAACGATAGCGTAGACAGTGATTAAAATTAAGAATCTATCTGCCAAAAACAGCCTTCCTGTCTTCAAGATCAATCCCATCATCAAGCACAAATGCAAATTCCAGGCGGTTTTCCGATATATAGGTGCCTGTTCCATTACTCAGAAAATCATTACCGATCGGCTGTTTGTCGATAATGATCCTGTTGCCGACCACCAGCCCATCAGCGCTGCCACCCATATCAGCAAAATTATTTAGGAGCACATTGGTTGATTGTGCCGGGTTTTTTGAAATATTCACAGTATAATTAATTCTTCCGGGTTGGTCGCTCACATTCCAGGTACCGATAAACTTATCACGCGGATCGGAATAGTCCGAATCGTCTTCTATAGCGCAGGATTGAAATAAAAAAACGACAACCAGTAAAATGGTAGTGTAAAAAAGTACCGGCTTAATGTGCCACAATAAATCGAACAGTTTCAGGTAATTTTTCATTAATCAATAACCTAACAAAATACATACCATTTTCTAAACCGCTAACAGGCAATGGAAGCGTTGTCTGTCCTCCTGATATATGCATTTCTTCCGACAAAAATAATTGTTTTCCTAACATGTCATATATGCCATATTGCAGGTGCGCAGCTTCTGTTGCATTAAAACTTAAAAAACCATTCGTATTTACAGGATTCGGATGTACTGAAACATGTTCAACTATAACGTTTTTTTCAGGTGTACTTACCCAGATACCTCCGGCAGCAATCACTGCATCGGTAATATTTTCAGTTGTTGGCGGGTCGACAAACTGGTTCACGATCTGATGGTCAGGCGTAATCACAATAACTGTTGGATAAGCTGCTATTTCGTAACTTTCGAAAACGGCATTGCCACCGCCTTGTGTGCCACTGGCGCTGGGATAAGTTAAACCAAACGCATCATCAAAATTTTCAACTGCCTCGTTGTCGGATCCCCAGTTTATACCAACGAAAAATACGTTTCCCTCGTTATAACCAAATGCTTCATACGCTTGCTGAAAATGCGGAGCGTACGTCTGACAAGCCCCTCACCCGGTGGAACAGAAGTCGATCACCACAATCTTATTCTGATCGTCAAGCAATGGAAAAAGATCGATCACAACGCCTTCTACCGTTTTTATATGAAAATCAACCGCCTCTGTCAGTGATGTTTGAGCGAATGAACCCACATACATTGAAAGAAGGATGACGAGTGTTGCAATTTTTTTCATTTGTAAGATTTTAGTGCAAATCTATTAAAATGCGGCATGTGTTCTCTTAATAAAATGTTAAATTGTTATTTATTCACAATGTCATTATATACATTGTCGGCCAGGCTGCTCGCTCCAATTCTAAAATAGGCACTTGACAACCAGCGCTCTCCGAGCAGATGTTTCAGCAGCGAATAATAGGAGATGGCATCTTTTGTGGTTGAAATGCCTCCCGCTGGTTTGATTCCAATTATTTTTCCGGTGGCATCAAAATACTCTTTGATGGTTTCGAGCATGATGACAAACGCTACATGTGTGGCTGCAGGTACAATTTTTCCGGTGGAGGTTTTTATAAAATCCGCCCCGGCATTAATGGCAATCTCACTGGCTTTCCTGATCATCTCGACCGATTTCAACTCCCCGGTTTCGAGGATCACCTTCAAATGCGCTTCACCACAAGCTTCTTTAATTAATCTTACTTCATCAAAAACAAAGTCTGCATCACCTTCGATAAGCCTTCCCCTCGAAATCACCATATCAATCTCATCTGCTCCATGATCCACGGCATATTTTACCTCGTCAATACGCGCTGTTAGAGGTGACTGGCCGCTTGGAAAAGCACCGGCCACACAGGCGGTTTTAATATCCGTGCCTTTTAAGGCCTGGTGCACTGTTTTCGCGAATACAGGATACACACAAACAGCTGCCACATTAGGTATACCTTTTTCGCCACTGAAATACGAAGTGGCCTGCAGGCAAAGGGTTTCTACTTTCTGAAATGTGTCGTCACCGTTTAATGTGGTCAAATCAATACAACCTATTATTTGTTTCAATACCTGCTGCCTGTCAATTTCCGTTTTCCCAGCTTCAATTATCTTCTTCGCCTTAAGCTCCAATTCTGGTAGTGAATATTTATACTCTGAAAAGCTGTACATATCTTTTTTTGTACAAAGCTATAAATAAAAAAGGTCGTAAAAGCGACCTCTTCTTAACAGCGGGGATCGGTTGCGAGCCCGGTAATAGGAAAATATTCATCGCTAAAACCAATTTTAATCCTGCGTTCATAGCACCAAACCCGACGTTCATGCATTTTTCCCCAGCATTCATTGATCTGTCTTATTTTCACCCTTCAGTTGTTATAAATTTATCTTGTGAAAATAAACCAAAACAGACCGGTAACAAACCGGTCTGTTAAAAAAGTTTGGCAACTCACTATTCTTTACTTCACAATCAGTTTTTTAATCTGATATAAATGATTACTAAACTGAATTTTCACCATATAAACACCGCTTATTAAGTCCGTAATATCTACTTCAAAATTGTCATTTGAAAGTTCCTTGGTTTTCACTACCTGACCTGCACTATTTATGATTAAACAGCTTTCAGCCTTATCTATATTATAAAGCTTAATATTTAGTTTATTACCAGTTACTGGATTTGGGTAGACTGAAAAGCCCTGTTCTTTCACATCATCAATTCCTGTAATAATACTAAATACTATATCATAACTTACTAATTCTAAATCGGGCACAATTGAATTAGTTACCCTAAGTTGATATATGCCCTGATCTAATATCGAAATGCTTTCAATGTTTAATGTATTTGAAGTTTGACCAGCAAGGACGACGTTATCTTTATACCACTGATAATTATTATTAACTCCAGAAACTTCAAGGGTATATGAAATAGATTCTCCTTCAACAACTTCAAATATGGTATCATTCCCAAATTTTGCCTGTGGAGCGTACCAAAAAGCAGTAATATTATTATCCATAAAAGGTTCAATACTTCCAAATTGTAAACTATTTTCATGAATAGTAAAAATATCAAATGTATTATCAAACAAGGAAATTGGTAATTGTGCAATTTGATTATTGTGAATAAATACACTATCAGGTTCCAGGTTACCAAAAGATTCAGGTATACCAGTCAGACTATTGCCGTTTGCCGAAAAAAGGTCTAGTAATAACAGCTCTCCAATTGATTCCGGGAGTTCTGTAAGATTATTTGCTCCAATATCCAATATCCTGAGGGTGTTCAGGTTTCCAAAATCTTCAGCTAAAAAGTCTAGTTGATTATCGTATAGAAACAATTTCTCAATTGTTGCCAGATTAGTAAAAGAAACAGGGAGTTCTGAGAGGTTATTTCCCTCCAACCTTAAAAAGTTTAAATCATCCAAATTACCAAAAGACTCGGGTAGTTCAGCAATTTGGTTACCCCTGGCCCATAAACTATCAAGCGTTTGAAGGTCACCAAAGCTCTCAGGCAAACTAACTAACTGATTGTTCTCCATAAATAGTCTGGAAAGGTTATCAAGGTCGCCAAAACTTTCAGGTAGGGTAGTCAGTTGGTTATTATCAAGGCTAAGATAATTCAAACTCTCCATACCTCCAAATCCTAATGGAAGTTCCGTTAAATTATTACCCCACAAAAAACAACTTTCAACAGAGGATAAATTCCCAAAACTCTCGGGCAAGCTGTTCAACCCAGAGCTTCCAAGTGCAAGCCATTCCAGGTTGATCAGATTACCGAATGATTCGGGCAGACTACCCAAAGGCGTATCCATCAGACCCAAATGTAGCTCTCTTAAATTTAGAAGGTTTCCTATCGATTCAGGAACGGATGTTAGTGAATTCCATCCCAGCCAAAATTCCTCCAAGGCTGATAAATTTCCGATTGACTCCGGTATTGATGTGATTGAATTTGATTCTAACCACAATGTTTCGAGTGCAGTAAGATCACCTATGGATGCTGGCAAATCGCCGGTCACACCCATTGATTGCAGGTGCATATCAGTAACACGAGCACCAGTGGTTGTCACTCCGAACCATTCGCTTACAGGCCCTTCCAGCCAAAAATCGTTGTAAACCCAATTGGATCCATTGCAGTTATTGTATAAATCAACTAATGCCAGAGAGTCGGAATCTAAAATAACAGGCTGATCGATAATAACTACAGCTGTGTTTGATGCAGCCGACTCGCCTTCATTATAAACTGCTGTCACATAATAACTATACGTTCCATTAATCAGGTTTTGATCTACAAAAGATGTACTTGATGAAACATTGTCATTTATTTGTTCATCATTCCGATAAACGTTATAACCCAATAAATCGTTTATTTCTTTCTTACCAGAACTTTCAATCAAAATTTGGATATTCCAGTTCAGAGGACCATCAAACCATACATTATTTTCCCTGTATAAATTTCCATAGCCTGAAATGGCAGGACCTGCATCACAACCCATCACTTCTCCGCCATCAGGCATATCAATATTTAAACCAGCCCAAAGTTGTGTGCTGGCATCAATAGTAATGGGAGTGTCAAGGGTAATTTCTGTCCAGCTATTAACATTAAAAACCGGCACATCCTGACTATAAATTTCTGTAAAATCACTCCCAGTCCATATTTTTAGTTTAATTGTGGGTATAGAACTAGCTACAAAAAATCGCATTTTTGTGATGGTCCAGCCATCATAATCTGTTATATGAATGGGATCCCATTTTGCCACAAAGTCGAATACGGTGGGTTGAATCCAATTTCCAAAACCGGTATAATTCTCACCACTATCCCAATGAAGGTATGCTGAGTCTCCAGTAGCAGGTGCCATCCAAAAAAGATTTACATCATTTTCAGTCACTACTACAGCAGTTAAATCTTGAGGTGGGTTTAAGTCTTTTGAACCAAAATCTGTTTGACCAAATGTTGTAGCAACCAGCAATAATAGCCCAACAAATATGAGTAGGCCAATGATTAATGTTTTTTTGTTAAACTTCTCCATTATTTTTTTGTTTAAATATTTCAATAGTACTGATGTGATTTCTGGTAAAAGTAATACCCCAAATAATAATAACAGTCTCATCTTATCAATTGAGACAATAATTATTTTCATTATGTGTCTTTATACATCGGTTGAGACTATTTTATAAAGCTACAAAATCGTTTCTTACTATTTTCACGCTCCTTTGCTGAAATAACCAAAGTTGAAAATAGATTAAAAGTTAATGAAGATAGATTTAAAATAAAACTTTCATAGATAAGGAATAGTCACTTTCATCAAATAATGTAACAGTTGGTTTATTCAATAAATACTTTGAAAAACATGTTTAACAAGCTTTCCTTAAATAAATTAGGTTAAATTTGTTCATCTCATTTCAATTAAAAAAGAATACATATGTATCTATGAATCAGATTGTTCAAACAATATTATACTTAGGTGCTATTCAGGGATTTTTACTGAGTATATTTTTGTTTTCCATAAAGATGAATATTATTTCAAATAGATTATTAGGTTTCTTAACGCTAATATGGGGTATTATAATTGCAGCATTTGCCCTGCAAGCAGAGGGAATGTATGTTCAATTTCCTCACCTGCTTAAAGTATTTGACCAACTCCTCTTTTTTATTTTCCCGCTTTTATATTTGCAGGTAAAATATTTAATTTCTAATTATAAACAATTTAGTCCCAAAGATCTGTTTCACTTCATGCCCTGGTTGATTATCGTATTGCTTAACTCGGACTTTTATTTAAGTAGTGGTGAAGAAAAATTCTTTTTGCTCGATAATTTAAATTTGTACCATAAAATCCTTGATATGGTCAGCAGTGAAATAATTGCCATTCAAGGAGTTATTTATTCAATTATTGCTTTAAGGCTACTCTCTAAATATGAACAAAAGATAAAAAATTACCTGTCAAACATTGATAAGATAATCCTTAGGATTCAATATCTGGGAATATCCCTAAGCCTATTTGCCTGGATAATTGGTATTGTAGGTATTCATCTCGAATTCTTCAATATTGATATAAAAGTTGACCTTTTTATTTTTGTATACCTAACGCTTGTGTTGATTATATATGTAATTAGTTATTCAGCTATTAAATCGCCCGAGATTTATAAACTTGATAAAAAACAATTACATTTTGGGCTTAGTAGTATTCAACAAAAACAAGTCTTAGGTAGAAACAAACCTATTTCGAAGGATGCTATTTCTGAAATTCAAGACGAAAAAACAATTGAAGGACTGGAAGACCCTATCATTGAAGAAATAAACACTAAACTCCTTCATTATTTTGAAGAAGAAAAACCTTATTTAAATCCAGAGCTTAGCCTTCAGGACCTTGCTGATGACCTGGATGTTAAACGACATCAATTGTCGAATACCATTAACCAGAAACACCAAAAAAACTTTTATGAGTTTGTAAATCAATATAGGGTTGAAGATGTTAAAATTAGAATGACGGATCCTCAAAATAAGCATTTAAAATTGATCAGCCTAGCCTATGATGCTGGATTCAATTCTAAGGCCAGCTTCAACAGGATTTTTAAGCAGTTCACAAATATGACCCCATCACAGTTTATTCTGAACAAACATAACAGTAGATGAACTTTCTGGATTAACAGCCTAGCTTCCATTAATTATTGTATTGATAATATGGTTTGAACATTTAATGTATAATCCTTACAAAGATTACCATCTTTTAAAGAATAGAGAATATAGACAAAATGCATATCGGAGACTTTGATTAAACAAAAAAATCCGTAAAAGCAGTTTTCTTAGTTGCGGGGATCGGATTAACTCCTTTCGATCTTTGATCACAAAAAAGAGGCTGAACAAATTTTAATCCAGCGTTCATAGCACCAAACCCGGCGTTCATACATTTTCTCCCAGCGTTCAGGTATTTCACTCATATAGGGTAATAGGGTTCAGTAACTTAGCTTAAAAATTACAAAACCCTGAAAGCCATGAATAAACTATTCTTGACAATTTCGATTATTCTGGGCGCAATCTCCTTAAAAGCACCATATAGTTGTACCTGTCTGCAGGCAACAACTCCTCAACATATAAGATTTTAAAAGCTAAGAATTCCAAATTTTAAGTTCCTTCCGATGTCGGAATAATCAGCTCTCGAAAAGGAAGATGATGGAATCGGCCGGGATGAAGCGATGCATATCCGGCAATCACAAAATAAAGATCATCGCTCGATGTCAACTGATATAACCCTGCAAAGGATAAATGCCCTTAATCAGAAGTTGAAAAGGAAGATTACGCTTGATATCATCGACCTGAAAGATGCATACGGAAAAGCTATTGGGACAAAAGTAGTTTTTGAAATACCTCTTTAAAATGATTTTTTATATATCAATATTTCATAGCTCATATTTTAGGGATTTTCCTGCATGTTAATGGTGCGAACGGATGATATGATTTAAAACTAACCAATGTTTTACTGTTATATGGAAATCTAAGATATGCCTTGACAGATAAGAGAATGCATTCTATTTAGTACAATTGATTTTATAAATAAAAAATAGTGACGACAGGATAACCACCATAAACAGGATAAAGAATGGCAGAAAGCCATAAAGTTTAATGATCCAACCACCTAACAAAGGGAAAAGTGCCGGCAATATATTTCCTGCGCCGGCAATCCCGGTATACAGGGTTCTATTTTCATTGGCAGATATTTCAAGCAGTACACCATTCATTGCAATTGTATAAGTGGTATAAATGATACCGCCTATTAAAAAAATGATGATGAATGATAATATACCGGAAGATAAAAGTGTTAAGACAGGAAGACTTAAAGAAAGAACAGCCCCTCCGTAAAGCAAGTAACGATATTTATATTTTCCGGCCAAAAAGAACAGGATAAAGCCTGTAGCTACGCTACCCATAATTTTGTATAACAGGAATGATCCAGTATCCGCATTTTGTATTTGATAAAAATCTTTAGCATAAAGTATTATGAAGGGAAGTAATGAAATACTGACACCCATAGTGTTTATAAAACCAAGGAAATATTTCAGTTTTTGATTTTGCTTCCATTCCGATTTGATGAGCCGGAAAAAATGGTTCGGATTTTTAATCTCAAGTCGAGAGGGGATTACTTCTTTGAGTTTCCAGAAGCCTAAAGATGCTATGAACAGTGCACTGGAAGCAATAAAAAACATATAACCGTAATTGGTTGGGTAATCAGATATGGTTAAAACCTTCTTAGCAAAAAAAGCTGCTACACAAATAGAATGACACCTGTAATAAGTTGCTTAATGGAAAAGAATGGCTTACGTGACTTCTGCAATATTGATTTACCCAGAATATCGGTATAGCTCACATTGGCAAAAGCACCTCCAAATGAAAAAACGGTGATCAGTAGGAAGATCATCCAAATAATATTTGTTTTATCAATCAGCGACGAGAAATAAAGCATAATTCCCAGGCCGAGCAAAGAAAATATCCTGGAATTAATTCCCAGTAATAAAAAATTTTTCTTGTAATTGAAATTGCTGATAAAGGGTGCATAGATCAATTGTGTGAAACTTGATCCTCCCAACATAATGGCAGTGAGAATGCCAATTTGAACTGCACTTCCGCCTGCGTCAACCAACATGGCCGGAATAATAGTGTCTACATCCATGAAAACCATGGCAATAGCTAAAAATCCTGAATGCCAAAGCAGCGCAAAAACATTCTGTTGGGATATGGCAGCGGTTAATTTCATCGAATTGTAATAAGACGCATCAAAAATAAGGAATTGCTGTTGGTTACAAGCCAGATAAGCGAACTGTTTTTTGTGACTGGATATGCAGGAGAGATCACTGGATTTTAGTCTGAAAATTGACCCATTACTTGTTGGAGGAGCTCAGTTAAACACTTGTCTGTTTTTGTTCCGTTCGATTTTTAGGGAGACTCACATTTCAATGGTTGAATCTTTATCAGAACTTTCTGATCCAATTATCCCTTTAGCTTATTTTTAATGTTCAAGGCTGTTTCAGTCATCGCCAATCCTCCTTTTCCCGTGCACTTCACGCAGGTAGGCATTGTTTTACTTACGCTGGAAATCGTTTGTATTACCTGGTCCAGGGGTATTACAGCATCGAATCCGGAAACAGACATTATTGCGGAAGAATACGCATTGACAGCAGCACTTATATTTTTACCCAGACAGGGAACTTCAACACGGTCGGCTACCGGATCGCACACCAGCCCAATCATGTTTTGAATAGCCATTGATGCAGCATCCAAAGCTTGTTTTGCAGTGCCTCCCATTAGCTGCACAATGCCTGCAGCGGCCATGCCAGAAGCAGCCCCGCATTCCACCTGGCAACCATGTTCTTCGGCTGAAAAACCAGGACCTTGCGCAAAATAAGCTCCCACAATTCCAGCTGCAAAATATGCTTTATTTAATTCGTCCCCCGAAGAACCTATATATTCGGATATGGCCAGCAATGATCCTCCAACGGTTCCGCAGGAGCCTGCAGTTGGCAAAGCAACAACTACTTCCATCGCACTTTTTGATTCCATCAATGCCGAAACATTCGCGATGATCCGATTCATAACAGAATCTCTTATTTTACCTTCTTCTTCTGCCTTTCCAATGAAGTGAGATTGCTGCTGTAAAATCCGATCTGCATATTGGGTTCCGTTTAATCCGGTATCAATGCTTTTATGAATAATTTTGATTATTTCATTCATTTTATTAATTAATTCCTGATCACAAATACCACTGATACACCTTTCATATATCAGCCCCAAATCTCCCAAATCTGCTCCATTTATATCTGCATAATCAATTAACGACTGCACCGTGGTAAATGGCATTTCGGTTTGTCTTCCTGCAATTATCGGCATGATGGGTTTTATGACTGATATCTCGTCAATTACCGAATATTTATTAAGTTGATCTATTAGTTCTGTAAGTGGAAATGATGATTTGAACTCGTACTTGATGATCTGATCTTTTTGTTGAGATAAAAATTCAACATCAGAAGGAATTATGGTTTTTAGTTCATCCGTTATATCCCGTTTGTTTTTGGTGAATATCATCATTCCATGCAGATCTCCGTTTAACTGAACCGGAAACCCATCAACCGAGCTGATCTCAAAAGAACCCCCTCCCAAAGAAACCGCAAGTATCTGCACCTTTTTTTTTGATATGCCATAAAGGGTGAGTCGCACTGTATTGGCATGGAAAGTTGGGAATGAGCTGATCTGATATTCGATTGTAATTCCTCTCTGTTGGGCGTAACGCTCCGTATCTTTCATCCTTTCATCAGTGATTTCAAGTCCCAGAAGGCCGCCTTCAATTCCCATCGTTGTTCCCTGTTCACGATAATTCGGGGCCCAGGCGCCATCGCGATCAAATTCGATCAGCGCCTTCTCCAGGGGATTGTTTAAAATATCAAGGCTAGTTCTTGCAATACGCCATGATGCCGCCGTATGTGAGCTGGAAGGACCCCGCATGACGGGACCGATTACATCATTAAGTATACCAGGTAATTTTTTCATTTTCACTTATTCAAAAAGATTGATTTCAAACCCAAATCCTTGCTCCAACGAGCAATTGTAGATATCGGTTGCTACTGCATAGTCCTGAATGGCCACACCAACACTTTTAAAAAGGGTGATTTGATCTTCCGACTCCCTGCCTGCAATTCTATCCAAAAGAAAATCGCCGATTTCGCCCGCAATGTGGCTTTCGCTGATGATTCCTTCTAAAATTGGCTTTATCAGGTCACCGCTTTCTTTCAAACATGATGCTGCCTGATCGACAAAAACCCTGGCATCGCGGATTAACAAGGGATCAATCTCCTGCATGTGAGGCTGAAAAGATCCTATGGCGTTGATATGAACGCCTTCTATTACGTTTTCTCTTCTAAAAAGTGGCTTTTGGGAATTGGTGGCTGTACAAATAATATCGGCTTCTTTTAATTGTTTGGTGTCAGAAGCATGAACCATTTCCTGATGAAACCGCTCCCCCATTTCGCTAATGAACTGACTAACCAATTCCTCGTTTGTATCAAAAACCAGAATTTTTTTGATCTCCCTCTCGCAAACGACCGCTTCCAGCTGGGTTCTGCCCTGCGTTCCACAACCAAATATTGCCAGGGTTTGCGTATCTTTTCTGGCAAAACAACGCGTTGCCAATCCACTGGCTGCACCCGTTCGTAAAGCGGTCAGATATTCACCATCCATAATAGCCAGGATTTCTCCCGATATGGAATCTATTACCAATACCACTCCCTGAATAGTCGGAATGCCCGGAATAAAACCGGATTCGCGCTGCGTCAGGAATTTTATGGATACCCGCTTGTCTTTATCCACAAAAGCCGGTTTAAAAAGCATCAGCAATTCATTTGCCGGAAGCTTTGAGACAAAACGCATTGGGACATAACTTTCACCCGCAGATAAAGAGGAGAATGCATGGCCCATCGCATTGATGGCCTTTGACATGGAATAAAACTTTTTTATATCCCCTGCCTTTATAATTCGTAGCGGTTTCCTCTGGTTCAATATTTCATTCATGTAAATCTTTTAAAAGAAATTGGACACTATAAAGTTATGAAATAGTGGTGGTTTTGCAATTTTTAATTGAATTAAGACCTCAAAGAATGAATCACGTCCATATTTTTCCTTGCCTCTAAAACAGTCCTCTTTTTACTTAAAAGTTACGTTCACAATTATGAAATTGTACTTAGAAGTCAGCGCAGCCTGACTCATAGTCAGGTGGTCCCAGGTTCAAGACCTGGTGAGCCCGAAGAATCATAAAACAAACTGTTTATTAAAATGTTTCATTTTGGAGATAAGTGAAACAAGGATAGTATCCACATTAATGCAATAAGCGTTATTAATTCAAGATGATAAGGAGCTCTTTTTATGTCAATGATTAATCAGAATTACTGATCCAACGACTGAGCCACTTTTCACCAACAGCAACAGCAACAACTTCACCTTTGGCGCAAAGCTTACCACCCCCGAATAGTTCTACTAAAATATTTACCCTTTTGCCATAGATATTTTTTACTGTGGCTTCCAGCTTTAATTTTCCATCCAATGGTGTAGGACGGAGATAATCCACATGCAGGCTAGCGGTTACACACCTAAAGGGTGGCATTGAATCCATTGGCCGACCTTCATTTTTGTAAAGTGCTGCTGCCGCAGTTCCTGTACTATGGCAATCGATGAGTGAGGCAATTAGTCCACCATAAACGTAACCGGGAAGTGAAGTATGGTAGGGTTTGGGCTCAAATTCAGCAATGGCTTTATCGTCTTCCCAAAAACTCTTAATTTGATGGCCATGTTCATTTAATCCACCACATCCATAGCAATGATTGAAGTCATCGGGATAATAATCCTGAAATGCTTTGATTTCCATATAATTTAAATTTTTAGAACGAAAGTAGAAATTTTATCCATGTATGTCTTCAAAAGAAATTGGACACTTTAAAGTTATGAAATAGTGATGGCTTTGCAATTTTTTAAATGAATTATGCCCTTAAAGAATAAATCACATTCAGAATTTTCCTTACTGCGTCCTAAATGCATGTATTAAGAAAGCCCGGAACTTCGTTCCTGGCTTTGATCTTTGCAGCGGGGACCGGATTCTTCCAAAGGAATTCCTACGGAAGAACCGATGACCTGGCGTACGCCCGAGCTACCAATGCTCCAGATTCAGTTTGTTGTCTTCATTTAGGATCCGAAGCCTTTTAAGTTCTTCTTTCAATACAGCGCCACCTTCCAGGGATTTAAAATACTGTTCACTTAACAATGCTTTCCGCTTGTTGTCAAACTGCTCAACATAAACCATAACAAAAGGCTTACGATGAGCTGTTGATTTGCTTCCACCCGAATTATGTTTCAAGAATCTGTTTTGAATATTAGATGTATAACCCTTGTAGAGATTACCATCTTTTAAGGAATAAAGAATATAAACGTAATACATGAACAATATTAACAAAAAAAAGCCGCAAATGCGGCTTTCTTAGTAGCGGGGACCGGATTCGAACCGATGACCTTTGGGTTATGAGCCCAACGAGCTACCACTGCTCCACCCCGCAATATATTTTTTTTATATCTTATGAACGCTTTGTTTCATGTGGTGGTTATTGTACTCGAACCGATGACCTGGCGTACGCCCGAGCTACCACTGCACCACCCCGCAGTATGGTAAATTGGAGTGCAAAGATAAATTTTGTTTCTTTGCTGTGCAAACTTTTCTGAATATTATTATGACACACAAAGCCGGATTCGTAAATATTATTGGCTATCCCAATGTGGGGAAATCCACGCTGATGAACGCTTTGGTGGGTGAAAAGTTATCCATCATCACTTCAAAAGCACAAACCACCCGCCATCGCATTATGGGTATTGTGAACGGTGAAGATTTTCAAATTGTGTATTCTGACACACCGGGCATCGTAAAAGACCCATCTTACAAAATGCACGAGTATATGAACCAGTACATCGAATCAGCGCTGGTGGATGCTGATGTATTGCTGCTGATGCATGAAACGGGACAGTTATTTGAAGAGAATGATGTACTTGAGCGGATTGTAAGAGCTAATATTCCTGTGATAGTCATTATTAATAAAATTGACCTGTCAAACCAGGAAAGCGTGGTAAAGGAAATGGCTTATTGGTCATCAAAACTGCCCGATGCTGAAGTCATCCCTATTTCTGCCGTTAAGAATTTTAATATCGCGAAAGTATTTGATGAAATACTTACTTTAATTCCTGAAAGCCCCCCGTTTTTTCCGAAAGATGAATTATCTGACCGCTCAGTACGTTTTTTTGTTTCTGAGATCATTCGTGAGAAAGTATTCACCAACTATAAAAAAGAAGTGCCCTACGCGGTAGAGGTGGCCGTTGATGAATACAAGGAAGAACCTAAACTGGTCAGAATTTCTGCCACTATTTTTGTGGATCGTGAATCGCAGAAAGCCATCATTCTGGGTCACCAGGGAAAATCCATTAAAAAAGTAGGCACCGAAGCCAGAAAAGACATCGAAGAATTCATCCAGAATAAAGTTTTTCTTGAGATTACTGTAAAAGTGAACAAAGATTGGAGAGAAAAGGAAAACATGCTGAAAAGATTCGGTTACGATCATTAATTTTACAGTTTAAATCTAATTGTTATTATGAATAACACAGTGGCCATTGTAGGCAGACCAAATGTTGGGAAATCGACACTTTTTAACAGGCTAACAGAAAGTAAGGAAGCTATTGTAGAAGCTATAAGCGGGGTTACCCGCGACCGTATTTATGGCAAAAGTGACTGGAATGGTGTGGAGTTTTCCGTGATTGATACAGGTGGCTATGTGCATGGCTCTGATGATACTTTTGAAGAAGAAATCAGGAAGCAGGTATTATTCGCTATCGATGAATCCGATGCCATCATTTTTGTTGTTGACATCAGGGAAGGTATTAACCCCCTGGATGAAGATGTAGCTCAATTATTAAGGAAGACAAAAAAACAGGTTTTTTTAACGGCAAACAAAGCAGACACCCCAAATATCAGCAGTCAGGCAGGCGATTTTTATGCCCTTGGCCTGGGCGAAGTGTATGCCATCTCATCTGTGAACGGAAGCGGCACGGGTGAGTTGCTTGATGAATTGGTTAAGGTATTCAGCGCTGAAAAAAAAGATGAAAAGCCTGATATTCCGCACATTGCAGTCGTGGGCAGGCCTAATGTTGGCAAGTCCTCATTTATCAATACTCTGTTAGGAAATACACGCAATATCGTCACCCCTATTGCAGGCACTACTCGTGATTCCATCCATACACGATATAATGCTTTCGGTCATGATTTTATGCTGGTAGATACTGCCGGACTAAGGAAAAAAGGTAAAGTGTATGAAAACATCGAGTTCTATTCAACCTTAAGAACCATCCGTGCCATAGAAAATTCAGATATCTGTATTGTGATGATTGATGCGCAAAGCGGCATCGAAAAACAAGATATCAGTATTTTTCATCTTGCCGAAAAAAACAAGAAGGGAATCGTGGTAGTTGTCAACAAATGGGACCTGGTGAACAAAGAAACCAATACCCATCTTGAGTTTTCTAAAAAAATCAAAGAAAAAATCGCCCCATTCAATGATGTGCCCATCGTTTTCACTTCAGTGCATGAGAAACAGCGCATTTTTAAAACCCTGGAGTTAGCCACAGAAGTATATGAAAGGCGGTCGCAAAAAATCCCTACTTCCAAACTTAACGACGCACTGCTCCCAATTATTGAAAACACACCACCACCCATGGGATCTCGAGGAAGGTATGTGAAGATTAAATATATCATGCAATTAAAAACACCTACACCACAATTCTTATTTTTCTGCAACCTGCCTGAAGATGTAAAAGAATCATACAGGCGCTTTCTGGAAAACAAGATCAGGGATTTATACGATTTTACAGGAGTACCGATTCAATTATTCTTTCGAAAAAAATAAAACCCTTGGATGTCATCAGAATAGATAAATGGCTTTGGGCAGTCAGGTTATTTAAAACCCGGACACAGGCTTCGGATGCATGCCGGGGCGGCAAAGTGAAAATGGATGGCCAGAATGTAAAACCCTCTAGAGACATCAGGGTGGGTGAAGAAATTGAAGTGCAAACGGGCGTGATCAGGAAAAAAGTAGCCGTAAAAGCCATCCTCAAAAATCGTGTGGGTGCCAAACTGGTTGACGATTATTTGGAAGATCTCACCCCTGCTGAAGAATATGAAAAACTAGACCTGTTGAAACAATTGAATTATGAAAAACGTGATCGCGGCATCGGCCGCCCAACCAAAAAGAACAGAAGGGATATTAACAAACTTAAGGACTCAAAATAAATTCAAACCCATGAAAAATATTTTATCATTTCAGAAATTCAGCTTATTAATGATTGTCTTTGTCATCTTAATTTCCTCTTGTTCAAAAAAAGTACAGACCTTCAGCCTGGCTTTTTACAATGTGGAAAACCTTTTTGACACCATTGACGATAAGCACAAACAGGACAATAAATATTTACCCGATAGTAAACTCCCATGGAATACCGAACGGTATAACCATAAACTGAACAACCTTACCCAGGTTTTCAATGCAATTGATTCGGTAGAACTACCATCTGTTATTGGTTTGGCTGAAGTGGAAAATATGACGGTTTTAAAAGACCTTGTAGCCCATTCTGCAATTTCAGCAAGCGGTTATAAAATTCTCCACCAGGAAAGTGAAGACGAGCGTGGCATTGATGTCGCCTTGCTTTACCGTCCTGATAAATATACCCCACTTAAAACGAATTACATCCAGCTCATTTTCCCATTCAATCCAACCAACGGCACACGGGATATTCTGTACTCGAAAGGTTTGGCAGGAAGTAAAGATACCGTCCATATTTTTATCAATCACTGGACCTCCAGGTGGGGAGGACAGGAAGAAACAGAGCCTTCGAGAAGATATACTGCCGAAGTACTAAAGAGCTATACTGATTCCATTTTCATTGTTCAACCCAATGCCAATATCATTATTGCTGGTGATCTAAATGACAACCCAGACGATATCAGCATTGCCGAAGACCTGATGGCCATTGAACCCACAGAACCCTATCTGGACAAAAGGCTATACAATCTTTCTATCAAGCAACACAAAATGGGCGAAGGCACTTTGTATTATCGCGGATGGGACATGTTTGACCAGATCATAGTATCTTCAGCACTTCTAAAAGGACAAAACGGTATGCTGGCCACTTCTCGTGATCAGCAGATCATTAAAAAAGACTGGATGCTATTTTTCCCTAAACGTGGTGAACCAAGACCGAACCGCACTGCTACAAGCGAATACTTTGGTGGATACAGTGATCACTTGCCCGTGTATCTTAAAGTCAATCTTATTCAGTAATTGAATTTCTATTTTGATGTGGCATCTGCAGAGTCTTCCCCTGGCAGGTTTTCAAAATCCATTTCTTTTACAAACTCACCGTTTTCATTCCAGAATTTCCAGATACCGGATTTCTTTGATTTGTAAAATGCACCTTCGAAGCGTTTTACGCCATTCGGATGATACGTAATTGTAATGCCATCCCGTAAGCCATCTTTATATTCGCCCTCGCTCCAAATTTTACCGTCCTCGTAATAGGATTTCCATAATCCTTCTCTCCTTCTATTTTGCAATGGACCTTCCATGCGCATTTGACCGCTTTCGTAATATTCCCGCTCGTTGACAAAAACCTGTTTGCCGTCAACAAACTTAAAAGTCCTGATAATCCGGGGTTCTCCGGTTTTAAAGGTCATGAAAACCGAATCGTTCTCTCCGATATTGTATAAATCTTCCACTTTTTGTTTTTCACTTTTTTCATCATTGCATGACGAACAGGAAGCTATGCTCACCGCAATCAGTAAAAAAAATAGGTACTTTCTCATTTTTGTCTAATTTATCTGTTAAATGTTAATCTTTTTCCTTTTTTATCTTCATTGAATTTGCCACCCGAAAATGCGAGATGCCCGTTTACGAATGTTTTTTTTACTTGCGACAAAAACGTCTCGCCTTCCATAGGTGACCAGCCGCATTTGTATAACAGGTTTTCTTTTTCAACTTTCCATGGATCATTCATCTCCACCAAAACCAAGTCGGCAAAGTAACCTTCACGTATGTAACCTCTATTCTCAACTTTAAATAGATCCGCCGGGTTATGGCACATCTTTTCTACCACTTTCTCTAAACTTATTTTTCCCTGGTGACACAATTCCAGCATCGTAATCAAAGCATGCTGCACCATGGGACCACCTGATGGTGACTGGAAATAGGGTTTTGTTTTTTCTTCCAACGTATGGGGTGCATGATCGGTAGCTACCACATCAATTTTTCCATTCAGCAGGCTTTTCATCAACGCGTCCCTGTCAGAAGCCTTTTTTATAGCCGGATTCCACTTGATAAAATTCCCTTTCTTCCGGTAATCTTCATCCGAAAACCATAGATGATGGATGCAAACTTCGGCAGTAATTCGCTTTTTATCCAAGTGCAGGCTGTTGTCAAACAAGCTCATTTCAGCCTCTGTGGAAAGATGCAGAATGTGCAACCTTGTATTGTGCTTTTTCGCCAAATCGACTGCTTTTGATGAGGATAGAAAACAAGCATTTGAAGACCTGATTAACGGATGAATTTCAGGCGGTGCATCTTCGCCGTACTCCGCAAAATATTTGTTGTTATTTCTACTGATCGTTGCTTCATCCTCGCAATGCACTGCTATTAAAGTGGGTGCTTTACTGAAAATATCTTCCAACGCCCTGTCGTCATCCACCAGCATATTGCCTGTGGATGAGCCCATAAAAACCTTGATACCACACACATCTTTCGGATTGGTTTTCACCACCTCTTCAATATTGTCATTGGATGCACCCATATAAAATGAGTAATTGGCTAATGATTTTTCAGATGCTGCCTGGTATTTTTCTTCCAACAATGCCTGTGTTAACGTATTTGGAATCGTGTTTGGCATTTCCATAAAACTGGTAATGCCTCCTGCAATAGCAGCTTTGCTCTCCGTATACAAATCTCCTTTGTGGGTTAAACCCGGATCGCGAAAGTGTACCTGGTCATCAATTACACCAGGCAGTAAATGTAGTCCATCAGCATCAATGATCTCAATTTCTTGCTCTGCCGGGTGATCGATCGATATGGGTGAATCACTTACCCTTTCAATAAATTCACCATCAACCAGCACATCCCCTTTAAAGATATGGTCTTCGTTTACAATAAAAGCGTTTTTTATTAATTTCTTTGCAGTGGATGCTGGCATGATCAGATTGATTTTACAGGTTTTATTCTGCCCATCATGCCCCGGATGCGTAGTTGAATCACGCCAAAAATGGCTTCTCTGAAAATGCTTTTGTTCATTTTTGAAGTGCCTTCCGTTCTATCCGTAAAAATAATAGGCACCTCAACCACATTGAAGCCCAATTTTACCGCCGTATATTTCATTTCTATCTGAAAAGCGTAGCCTACAAATTTGATTCTGTCCAGATCGATCGTTTCCAGTACTTTTCTCGACCAGCAAACAAAACCGGCCGTGGTATCCATGATATTGAGCCCGGTAACAATCCTTACATACTTGGATGCATAATACGACATCAACACCCTGCCCATGGGCCAGTTCACCACGTTCACACCTTTTATGTAACGCGATCCGATGGCTACATCGTCATCTTTTCCCTTAAGCGCGTCATATAATCGTACCAGGTCTTTCGGGTTGTGAGAAAAATCGGCATCCATCTCGGTAACATACGCGTAATTTCTTTCCAACGCCCATTTAAACCCGGCAATATAGGCCGTTCCCAGACCCAGCTTTCCTTT
>SWBW01009835.1_pt1 | contig 20752 bp, 16 predicted proteins | sample 4693041 | NCBI WGS metagenome assembly SWBW01 (sample SAMN10267271, study PRJNA491770) | bioreactor metagenome | isolation source: DHS bioreactor inoculated with marine methane seep sediment | place: Japan: Omine Ridge, Nankai Trough | collected 2006-05-06 | reverse complement strand
GGCAAAGTGGCTGTTTTTCAGTGAAAAAAAGGCAGTTGCCCGCATTTCAGGCTCTAAAGCGCTAAATCACAATCCTAGAAAGGACTCGCTGAGAAAGCGGCTCAATGAATATGTGAGCATAGCTTATTATACGAATAGGGATTTGCTTGGTTTTTATAATATTGCAAAGCTTGCTGTAAATGTCTTTAGACAGCCCGAGCCCCGGCCATGGTTAAGGCTAAGATTATTCCATCTTGTACTTTGTTTTCGTCTGATTGCCTGTCATTTTGTCAAGCCGGCTTCGAAGTCCAGATATTTTTAGCCGACTTCAGGCGCCCTGATGATGAATGGCAGGATTATCCGTTCTCATAGGTATGGCAACGTGGCTAGCGTGTTTTTAACAATGTTTCCCCGGAGGCAGAGCGTGGTTTCCATAAACACAATCAGGTTGCAGGCGCTATATCGGGACGAGCGGCGTTTAGCGGCGGCTAATGGAACGTAATTGAGTGAATAACTCGATGATGACTCCACGGGTCTCAGTCGTGATGCCTGTCTACAATGGCGAGCGCTTCTTGAGCGAAGCTGTCGAGAGTATTCTCGACCAAAGCTTTCAGGAGTTCGAGTTCATCATCATTGACGACGGTTCCACCGACTCCACTGCCTCTATACTTGACAGCTACCATAAGCAGGACGCGCGGGTACGCGTTTACCACCAGGAGAACAAGGGCTTAGTGGCGTCTTTAAACTACGGTTGCGAGCTCGCACGGGGCAAGTATATTGCACGGATGGATGCCGATGACATCGCTATTGGAAACCGCCTGATGTGGCAGGTGGAGTTCATGGAAAAACATCCAGAGGTCGGGATTCTGGGCGGTGCCGTCGAAATAATCGACACACTAGGCAACTCCTTGAGGATTTCCGGCAATCCGGTTGCGGATCACGAACTCAGACGGGCCTTCCTTGAATATTGCGCGTTTTGGCATCCCACCGTTCTTATGCGAAAAGACATCCTTGCTTTAACCGGTGGTTACCGAAAAGCTTTTTTCGGCGCTGAAGACTACGAATTGTGGTTGAGAATCGCGGATCATTCCCAATTGGCCAATCTTGACGCAGTGCTGCTGAAGTACCGGCTCCATCTTTACCAGGTAACGGTTGGCAAGGTCAGGCAGATGGCTTTTAGCACCCTTGCCGCCCAGGCGGCCGCGGCGCTCAGGAAAAAAGGACTCCCCGATCCATTAAGTTCGGTTGAGGAAATTACCCCGGCGGTGCTGGCCGGGCTTGGTGTGAGCGAGGCCGCGCAGCAGGCCGCCCTCGCCCGGAGATACCTGTGGAGTATCGGCACGCTATACGACAATGGTGAGTACGCCCGCGCTTTCGATGTGCTGACTGAAATGTTAACGCATTGTGACTGGAAACAGGCGGAGAAGCGGATAATTGCCGACCTTCGCCTGCTGGAAGCACGGCTATACTGGAGGCAAGGACGGTTCGCGAGGAGCATTGTGAGCGCCGGTCGCGCGGCCGGCATCCGGCCGATCATATTGACGCGCCCGCTCAAGCCATTGTTGCGCCGGCGTTGACATTTTTCGATTAATCACTGATGTTACGCAGCCAGTTGAAGTTAGATCGATTTAATAAAGTGTCGCTAGCGCGACGTTTTTATTTAATCGGGTTTATCGCACCCGAAGGCGAGTTACACTGAGAAGCCCATCCTTGGGCTTCTCCCTTCGGGTCAGCTAAAGCTGACCAAATTCGCTCCTGGCGAATTTGTCTTTTGCGCGGCCAAAAGAAAGTAACCAAAGAAAAGGCCGCCCGTTGCCGCTTTTTCCTTGCGCTCCTCGCTTTCGCCGAGGGTTGCCAAAAGGGACTCCTGTCCCTTTGGCAACGCGCTTCATCCCTGAAGCGCCCCTTCGGGCTGTTCTCGGCGAAAGCTGCGGTGCTCGGCGCGGCAAACGGGATAAAATCGTCAATGCGTAACATCAGTTAATCAAACTGGAAGGCATCAAGGAACGTGCCCGTTTATTTGAAAAATATAATTTATGAACTCAAAAATACCGAAACGAATCATTCAGATATGGGGAGGAAGTCCCGATTTGCCGTTGTTAGCGAAGGCCTCTGCCGCCAATGTGAGGCTGCTCAATCCTGAATTCGAGTACTTGCTTTTTGATGATGATCGCATCGAGAGCTTTATCAATGAACAATTTCCTGAATATCGAGGCGTATTTGAGTCGTTCCGGTATCCTATCCAACGGTACGATTTTCTCAGGTACTTAATTATTTATCGTTATGGCGGCTTTTACTTCGATCTGGACGTCTTCCTCGCGTTTAACCTGTCAGAGCTATTGGATTTTGGTTGCGTATTTCCTTTCGAACGGCTGACCTGGAGCGACTTTTTACGCAACGAGTATGGGATGGACTGGGAAGTCGGCAACTATGCGTTTGGGGCAGCGGCAGGGCATCCTTTTCTGCGGGCGGTCATTGAAAATTGCGTGAGAGCGCAACATGACAGGAAATGGAGCGAAGCCATGACGCATTCCCTTCCGCGCCTGCTCCGGCAAGAATTGTTTGTTATCTACACAACCGGGCCGGGATTGGTATCCAGGACGCTGGCAGAATACCCTGATGCCGCCAGCCAGGTAGAAGTGCTCTTTCCGGATAATGTTTGCGACAAAAAAAATTGTTGGAATCTGTTTGGAAAATATGGAATCCATTTGGGAGGCGGCAGCTGGCGTACTCAACATGGCTTCTTGGGAAAACGCCTGATCAATTTTTGGGCGGGTCAGAATGAAAAACGGGCCATAGCATACGCCCGCGGGCTCGGCGGGAGCAGGTCCCTGGAACATAAGAGCATGACCAGCGGCTGATGGCATTGCCAAGCCGTTAATGTCAGCTCATGCCTCTCGGCCTTGTTCTGACGAGTAAAAATCTGCAGCTTATTCAAAGTGTGCAAATAGTGCGAATAAATTCGCACCTACAAATTAACCTTCACGATTAAACTGGCTGACTGTGTAGGTATGTATATGAAATGTATGGTAATAACAACGTGAAAAACGCCTATATCTATCCCATCAGCGCCAGAGCCGAAAAGGTTGCCACACATAACCCTTATCTTGACGACTTTGTTGAAGCCATGGGAACGCATTTCAATTTTGTCAATAAGGACAATCCGTCGACAGCTGGTTTGTTCGGCATGCTCAAATATTTATTCCAGATCGACTATGTTTTTTTTAACTGGATTGAAGATGTTCCGGACAAAAAAGCCGGATTGGCTCAGGCAATCTTTCTGCTCTTTTTTCTGCACATTTCGAGCTCATTGAAAATTAAAGTGATCTGGACGATGCACAATAAGCTTTCTCATTCCAATGAGCATTTTTTGCTGAAAAAAATAATATTCCGAACTTTGCTGCGCAGAGCGGACGGGATACTTACCCATTCGAACGAAGGCGTCCGATACGCGGAAAGCATGGTGCCCGGCAGCCGGGAAAGAATCATCTACTTGCCGCACCCGGTAAAAAACAGAATAAGCCAGCGTGACAGTCAGAAAAAATTCGATCTGTTGATCTGGGGGACAATAACCCCTTATAAAGGCATAGTCGAATTTCTTGAATATCTTTACAAGAACAATTATCAACATAAATACGAAATCTTGATAACCGGTAAAGTGGCCTCAGAAAAACTACTGGATCTATTACTCGGCTGCTCCAATCAGAATATAGTTATCAAGGATGAATGGACGGACAATGAAGCCTTGCAGTCTTTAATCGGCCAGTCAAGGCTTGTTCTTTTTACTTATGCCAAATCCAGCGTTTTGAGTTCAGGCGCGCTAATGGATTCGCTTGGATTCGGGGCCCGGGTCATTGGGCCGAATGTAGGGGCATTTGCCGATCTCGAAAAAGAAGGCCTGATAAGGACTTTCAATGATTTCGATGATCTAGTTGCAATATTGGATGATGAACTACATAACGCGAGCGACATTTGCAACGACAAGCTGACGTTTTTTTTGGGCGATAATTCATGGGTTAGATATGCCGAGAAATTAGGAAATTTGCCCTTCTTCAGTTAATTTCCCTGTTTAAACATAGGATGTGCCGACGACAGGAGGCGCATCGTTTGCGAGCGATGCGCTTCGCTGTGCCGCCTGCTTTTGGTCAGCACATCCTATGCAAGATTCCAGTTTCAGGAAGTCATTTTTGGCCAAATCCTAAGCCGGCGTTAAACACGCCACGTTTCTGACGCATCGTCTCTCTTTGGTTGAGTCGTTTTATCAATCTATCGCCTGTCCACTTGATTGGACCAGCCTTCAACAGATCATTAGTAAGACTGCTTAGGTGTTTGTACCAACTTTTATGTTGGGGTAAAACTGGAGACAATAACCTCTTAAGCACACAAAATGCGGGGCGATTAAGGCGGGCAGCTAGAGTGCCGGGCGCTAAAGATGAAGGGGACGAAAGATTCCTGAAATTTCAAATGCTGTCACTTGATTCGACAAGAATGAAGAATGCAAGCGATGCATTAACAGGGTAAACGGATATCTCAGGCGCTTGAAACGCCAAAAACACCTTGAGATAGAACGTCGACCTAACTGTGGGTCTTTTTGAATGGTTCCCCCTTTAAAAGTCCAATGAAAAACAGGACGGCGGTGTAAGTGAAGTTGGCGTGCCCCGCTTATCAGATCGTTAAAACCGAGTTTGGCTCAACCATGCATCGTTCGAATGCAGATATTTGGAGACATTTATGGCGCTTAGGAGCGATATCCGTAAGTTGGTTAATCGGGTAAGTCTTCCTGTTTTTCGGCTCAGAAATTCAAATAAAGAAAAATTTGAGTGCCCGGTCTGTAAATATTATGGCCCGTTTATGGATGTCAAGCCTGCGACAGGCATGAGAAAGCATGCGAAATGCCCTAATTGCGATGCCTTGGAACGGCACAGACTGCAATACCTGGTACTAAACAGGCTTTTACTCGACTTGCATGCAGAAGAGCTAAAGATGCTGCATTTTGCTCCGGAGGCTTTCTTCAGGCACTTTTTTGCTGAACGCTTCGGCCAATATCATACGGCGGATCTGGATATGGAAGATGTGGATTTCAACGTTGATCTGCAAGCGCTCCCGTTTGAGGATGCAGCCTATGATTTCGTCTTTGCCTCGCATGTCCTGGAACATATCCCGAATGACAAGAAGGCCATCTCGGAAATAAGGAGAATTCTGAAACCGAACGGTATAGCCATTCTACCCCTGCCGTTAGTTGCAGAAACAACGGTTGAGTATCCTGAGGCCAATCCAAAAGAGTTCTATCATATACGCGCTCCCGGATACGACTACTTCGACCGATTCGAGCCTTATTTCTCCAGGGTGGAGAAAGTTTATTCCTATTCACTACCGGCTATACACCAATTATTTATTTATGAGGATAGAAGCCAATGGCCAACGGAGGAATGTCCTTTGCGGCCTTCGATGCAGGGCGAAAAACATCCGGATATAGTGCCTGTCTGCTATGTTTGACCCGCCAGGTTTCCACCAAATCTCGCCTGTTGTGTGGAGGCGGCACTGGCACCCGGCTTTATGCGCAAGGCCCTTTGGCGGGGCGATTGCGCTCATGAACTCTCGTTACGCTGAGCCAGTGCATCTGGCGGCAAATACAAGCTTCCTTCTCATGAAAACTATTGCAGAAGCAGACGCAGGCAACGCATGAAGAGTCAGTCAATCGATACCATTCATTCAGCCCTTCACCGTTTCATGGACTGGCTCGATGATTATGGAGAAACCTCGCATGATCACCAGAGTTTCTTCGCAGGCCCCGTCGGCGGCGGAGCGAAAGCGCTGTACTACCGCAAACCGGCGCTAGGGACCCTGGCTGTGGCGCCGATTATTTTCTGTGAGGCCTTTATTCCGTCGGCACGGCGGTTTTTTTGGAAAAAACAGCGCTTTCCCATTGCCGATGCCCACTATGCCATGGGCTTCGCATTGCTGGCGCGGTTGACAGGGCAGCAAGCATACTATGATCGCGCGGTCCATTTTTTACATGTACTCGAACAGACAAGGTCTTCGGGTTACAGCCACTTTGGCTGGGGATATCCTTTCGATTGGGTCACAAGGACCGGCGTGATGGCGACCGGCACGCCGCTGATCACAACAACTCCGTATGTGTACGAAGCCTTCTCTTACGTGCATGAGATAGATGGCGAGGACCGGTGGCTGGAGGCCATGTATTCCGCGGCGGAGCATGCGGCCAACGACATAACGGACAGGGAAATCTCCGCGGACGTTGCCACGGCGGGTTATAACCCGTTCGATTCGGAAGGCGGGGTAATCAACGCCAGCGCTTACCGGGCTTTTTTGCTCATGAGCGCGGCGCTGCAATTCGGGCGCGATGACTATCGGCGCATTGCTGAGCGCAATCTTAACTTCGTTCTTGAATCGCAGCAGCCAGACGGGTCCTGGTACTACTCCGTCGACGGGGTCAGGGATTTCGTCGATCACTTCCACACCTGCTTTGTTCTCAAGGCTCTGGCCAAGATCGAACAATTGACCAGCCACGAAGGCTGCCGCAAGGCGATCAAGGCGGGTACGGATTACTACGTGCGCCACCTGTTCGACCAAAACGGATTGCCAAAACCGTTCTCGCGGGCGCCGCGATTGACGGTCTATCGCCAGGAGCTTTATGACTATGCCGAGTGCATAAACCTGGGCGTTCTGCTGAAAGGCCAATCCGCTGAACTCGACGATCGCGTGCAGGCTGCCGTGAATGACTTGCTGGATAATTGGCAAAAGCCCGACGGTTCCTTCCGGTCGAGGCGTCTGCTGTTCGGCTGGGACGATGTCCCCATGCACCGCTGGGCGCAATCTCAGCTATTCAGGAGTCTCTGTTTTATGCTTTATTCCCTGAAGGAAGGAGAGCGAACGGCATGATTGATTTTTATAAGGGCCGGGCAGTTTGCCGCGTTCCGCCGGCAGGTATGCTGTATTCCGTCTCATGGCATCTGTGGATTTGCTGATATGTGCGGTATCTGCGGTCAATATAATTTCATCGATCAGCAACCGGTCATGCCGGCCAGGATCAAGGACATGGCCAGAACCCTGACGCCCAGAGGGCCGGACGACGAGGGGTATCTGTTTTCCGGTCCGCTGGGCCTGGGTTTCAGGCGCCTGTCGATTATCGACCTTGAAGGCGGGCATCAGCCCATGTCCGACCAGGATGAATCGGTCTGGGTGGTCTTCAACGGCGAAATCTATAATTTCCCCGAACTGCGCCGTGAATTGCAGGGCTTTGGCCACACCTTTCGCACGCGCTGCGATACGGAAGTGATCATACATGGCTACAAACAGTGGGGTACCGATGTCTTCAATCATCTCAACGGCATGTTCGGCCTTGCCATCTGGGATGACCGGCGCAAGCGGCTGATTCTCTCCCGCGACGCCATGGGCATCAAGCTCGTGTACTACCGCGTCGATGCCGCAACCGTCCTGTTCGGATCGGAGCTTAGAGCCATCCTCGCCGCATTGCCGGAACGGCCTGACGTGGATATGACGGCCCTGAACCTCTTCCTTCGGTATCGTTACACGCCTTCGCCGATGACGCTTTACAAGGGAATCCGCAAGCTTGCGCCGGGCACGATGGCGATCTTCGAGAATCAATCATGGCGCCTGGAGCGCTGGTATCAAACCAAGCCGCGGCATTTTTCGCCGGCGAAATCGGATGCGGAAGCGAAAGAGGAACTGCTCGATATCTACAAGCGGGCGCTAAAGCGGCACCTTATCAGTGACGTGCCCTTGGGCCTCCTGTTGAGCGGCGGTATGGATTCGGGACTGCTGCTTGGCTTGATGAGCCTCTATGGCGATGCCTGGCCTACCTATACCGTCGGCTACGGAAAATCCGCCTATAAAGACGATGAACTGACCGATGCCGCGGAGACGGCGCAGCTCTTTTCCGCCAGGAATATATCGGTAGAGCTTGGCAGGGCGAGTTTCGAACAGTCGCTCTCCAGGATCGTTTCCATCCTCGAGGAGCCTGTCGCCGCATCCTCCATCGTACCCATGTATTTCGTCTGCGAGCGCGCTCGTCAGGACGTCAAGGTTGCGCTCATGGGGCAGGGGCCGGATGAGCTATTCGGCGGCTATAACCGTCACCTCGGCGTTCACTATGGCGGCTATTGGAGAGGTTTCCCAAGCTGGTTGAGAAAAAGCATGGCGGCGGGCATCACGCATCTGCCACGGAATGAAACCCTCAAGAGGGGCGTTTATTCATTAGGTATTGAAGATCGAATGCAACGGTATCGGCAGGTATTCTCGATCATGCCGGGCAGCACCGTTGACAGCCTGTTCAGAGAGGACGTGCTTCCCGACAGGGTAGGGGACAGTATCCGCGGGTTCTGGAAAGATCTGGAGCCGGAAATGGAGGGTCTCGATGAACTCGGCGGCTTCCAGGTTCTGGAGGTCAGATCATCCCTGCCCGATGAACTGCTCATGTATGCGGACAAACTGTCCATGGCGCACGGCCTTGAAGTGCGCGTGCCTTTTCTCGACCGGGAAATCGTCGAGTACGCCGAGCGGCTGCCTGCCGTCTTCAAAGTCCGGCATGGCCAGAGAAAGTGGCTGCACCGCAAGGTCAGCGAAGGTTTTCTGCCGCATGCGATCCTGAACAGGAAGAAGCGGGGCTTTGCTGTGAATGTCGTTGACGAGTGGTTCCATAATTCTCTCAGTAATAATATGGAAGGTCATTTGCTGGACGACAGTTCGCTGATGTTTCAGTTTTTGAGCCCGCAGGCCGTGCGCGGTCTTCTGGACGACCACCGCTCGGGCAGGTCAGACAATCACAAGATGCTTTTCAGCCTGGTGGTTTTCGAGGAATGGCTGCGCGCGAATTAAACGGCGGACTGTCATGTTCGCGGCATAAAGGGCCGTGCGGCAAAGCCGACGATACCCTAATGGCTGGAACAGGAGGCAACATTTATGACGATTGAATATGTACTGATTACCCCGGCCCACAACGAAGCCGCTTTTATCGAAAAGACAATCCAATCCGTCATTCAGCAGACGGTGCCGCCCAAGCGCTGGGTGATCGTGAGCGACGGTTCCACGGACGCTACGGATGAGATCGTCAAAAAATACCTGGACGGCAGAAAGTGGCTGGAACTGGTCAGGCTTCCGGAGCGGAAGGAGCGCAACTTCGCCGCCAAAGTGCAGGCGTTCAATGCCGGCTACGAACGGGTCAAAGACCTTTCATTCGATGTCATCGGCAACATTGATGCGGACATTTCCTTCGACAATGACTTCTTTGCCTATCTCCTGGGGAAGTTTGAGGAGATGCCCAACCTGGGCGTCGCCGGAACCCATTACATCGAAGGCGGTTTTCATTCCTATGCGGACAGCTATATCAATGTTCACCATGTCAACGGGCAGTGTCAGCTTTTCCGCAGGGCCTGTTTCGAGGATATCGGCGGCTACGTGCCGATAAAAGGCGGCGGCATCGATTGGGTGGCGGTAACGACGGCGCGCATGAAGGGGTGGATGACTTACTCCTTCGCGGACCGGGTCTTCCATCACCATCGAAAAATGGGAACAGCCGGCAGCAACGAGCTTATGTCCCGCTTTAATTACGGGAAAAAAGATTATTTCCTCGGCGGTCATCCGCTTTGGGAACTCTTTCGGGGGGCTTTTCAAGTGCTTAAGAAACCTTACCTGGTCGGCGGCATGGCGTTGCTGTGCGGCTATTTCTGGTGTTGGGTGACCCGCTTTGAAAGACCGGTTTCCGAGGAACTCATGAAATTCCATCGACAAGAGCAGCTCGGCAGACTTCGGCAGCTTCTCTCGGCGCCCTTGAACCTGCGCGGCAGGTGATCGGTGCGCAGTCAGGTCTGCGTTTTTCACGGTTTAACAGGAGGATTGAATGTCAAAAAACATGGCCGCATCCCTGCCGTCCGCAAGCCGGATTTTCACCAAAGAGACGCTGATAAACGGCAGGCCCGCTCAGACTGAGCACATTAAAATCGGCAAGCAGACATTTTCGATCGAGCGAGGCCTGCTCACTGTCGTCCGTCTCGAGGATGAGTGGTATGAGGATATTGACGAGCCGCAAGCGGTGGCCAGGGCTTTGCAGGAAAATCCCGGCTTCAAGCCCGATCTTTTCACTTTTTGGCAACGGATGCCGGATGTCGAGCCCAGGTACGCCTATTATCAGGAATCGGAAGACCTGGCCGTGCTCCCGGTTACGACCTATGAGCACTGGTGGAACCATCAAATCAAGTCACGGGTGCGCAGCCAGATCAGAAAATCCGAAAAGGATGGCGTGGTGGTCAGGGAAACAGTATATGACGACGACTTCGTGCATGGCATGACCGCTATCTTTAACGAAGCGCCGATCCGTCAAGGCCGGAAATTCTGGCATTACGGCAAGGACTTCGAAACGGTCAAGCGCCAGTTTTCCCGCTACCTGTTCCGGGAACACATGATCGGCGCCTATTATCAAGGTGAAATGATCGGATTCATGATGCTGGGCGATGCCGGCCGATTCGGCCTCACGGGGCAAATCATCTCCAGTCTCAAGCATCGGGACAAATCACCCAATAACGCTCTGATTGCCAAAGCTGTGGAAGTATGTGTAGCGCGAAAGCTGGATTATTTGATCTATGTATTCTGGAGTGACGATTCGCTCGCCGAATTCAAGCGGCGCTGCGGTTTTCAAAAAGTGAGCATGCCTCGCTACTACATTCCGTTGACCTGGAAGGGTGAATTCGTGTTGAAGTGCGGCGCGCATCGCGGATGGCGGGCGATGTTGCCGCAATCCGTCAAAAAACCGCTCAAGCAGCTCAGAGGAATATGGAACGGATTGCGGCAGAAATGAGCAGGCTGCGCGAGACCCAACCTTTGGTTTTTTAAGTAAACAAGCACGGGGAATACAATGCCTGGTATAGCCGGAATAGTCAGTCGTCGACCCGCCGATGAGTGTCAGCGCCTTGTGGAAGCGATGGTCAAAAGCATGAAGTATGAGCCGTTTTACGCATCGGGGACCTGCTTCGCGCCGGAAATCGGCGTCTATGGCGGCTGGGTGGCGCATGACGGTTCCTTCGCTGCCCGTCAGTCCGCGCATGGTGATCGCGACGCTGTTTCCTTGCTGTTTTCCGGCGAGTGCTTCTTTCCCTCTCCGGACACGCGGGCCAGGGCAGATGTGGATCGATTGCCGCGCCGGTATGAGGCCGAGGGTGAGCGCTTTGTCGAGCAGCTCAACGGGCTTTTCAGCGGTTTGCTGATAGACCGTCAACGGAAGCGTGCCTTGCTTTTCAATGATCGTTACGGCATCGAACGGATATACGTTTATGAAGACGGCGACGGCACGGTTTTTTTCGCCAGCGAGGCGAAGGCGCTGCTGCGGGTTGTGCCTGAGCTGCGGGCCTTCGACGATGAAGGGGTGGCACAGTTCCTGACGTTTGGCTGCACCCTCGCCGGACGAACGTTGTTTCGCGATGTGCGCTTTCTGCCCGGCGGTTCCGTTTGGACTTTTGGCAAACATACCGGCAATCGTAAAGAGCAATATTTCCGCCCCGAACAATGGGAATCGCAAGCGACTTTAACTGAGGAGACTTTCGAACGGGCGTTTATGGAGACCTTCGCCCGGATACTGCCTCAATACCTGTCCTCCGATTCCCTGACCGGCATATCGCTCACCGGCGGGCTGGATACCCGAATGATCATGGCCGGTATCCACGGGAATGCGATCAAGCCGACCTGTTACACGTTTTCAGGCTTAACGGAAGACACGCTGGATGTTCGTCTGGCGGCCCGCGTAGCGCAGGTTTGCGGTCTCGAACACCGCGTTCTGCGCATCGGCACGGATTTTTTAACCGACTTCGGGCGCCATGTCGACCGGACGGTATTCGTGACGGACGGCTGTGCCGGCGCTTTGACGGCTCACGAAATCTACTTCAATGAACAAGGCCGGTCGCTGTCTCCGATTCGCCTGACCGGAAATTTCGGCAGCGAAATTCTCAGAAGCATGTCAACGTTCAAGCCGGCCAATTTTCCGGCGGCACTGATTGATGCGGACTTTAACCGACTCATTGAGTCATCGGCTCAGCGCGTGTTTGATAAGCAAAAAGCGCATCCGGTTGCCTTTGCGGCTTTTCAGGAAATCCCCTGGAACCTGTTCGGCACGCTTGCCGCCGGCAGGTCTCAAGTGACTTTTCGCACCCCTTATCTTGATAACGAAGTCGTCGCGCTCGCGTTTCGAGCGCCGGCAAGTTCCCGCCTGTCTCCCAGGTCCGCTCTGCGCTTCGTGCATGAGAACAGCCCGGCGCTTGGCGGAATCCCCACTGATCGGGGGGTAATATGGGGCGGCCGCGGTCCTTCTTTCATGATAAGGCGGCTTTTTTCCGAATTTACTTTCAAACTCGATTATCTGCACAAGGAAGGGCTGCCGCATACTCTCTCGCCATTGGACCCGCTCATTGGCGCTCTTTCGAAATTCGGGCTGCTCGGGCTGCATAAGTTTCTGCCTTACAGAAGCTGGTTTAGGCGAGAGTTGGCCGCCTATATCGGTGAGGTGTTAAACGCTGCACAGACGCGGCAGTTGCCTTACTGGAATTCTCAATTCCTGGCATCGATTGCCGCGGACCATAGCGGCGGGCGAAAAAACTACATCAGGGAGATTCATGCCATACTGACGCTGGAAGCAACCGAGCGCCTTCTGATTCGGGGTTCTTCTGAGCCTTCCGGATCAGCCGCTGAAAGGGGCAATTGAAAAAACAGGACGCCTTTGCATTGGGATTTTTGAACTTCATATTCATAGATTATGCCGCCATCCTTAGCCACTTTATTGACATTCTCATTCATTTTCGTTCTCTTTCGCCGGGATTTTCACAGGCAGGGCGAAGTCAGTGCGGCATTGTGGCTGCCGGTGTCATGGATGACGATTACGACAACGCGGTTCGTTTCTCAGTGGATCAACCTCGGGTCAGGGCAAAGCGTCAGCATGGCCGAAGGAAGTCCTGTCGATGCGCTCTATTTTTCAATACTGATCATGGCGGGCATTCGCATCCTCGCTCTCCGGCGTGTGGTCGTCGGCGATATCCTGCGAAACAATCCCTGGATGGCGGCATTTTTTATTTATAGTTTTCTTGCCATCGCATGGTCCGATTTTCCGTTTGTCGCCTTCAAGCGCTATATCAAAATCCTCGGCCATCCGGTGATGGCCTTGATCATTCTCTCCGATCCCGATCCTGTTAATGCATTCAGGACGGTTATGAAGCGATGCGCTTATATCATCATGCCGCTCTCGGTTCTGCTCATCAAATATTACCCTCAGTACGGCAGAGGCTTTGACGCCTGGGTTGGCGGGGCCACCAACAACGGGGCCATGCTTACCAAGAGCGAACTCGGCTTGGGGTGCATGTTGTTTGGCTTGTTCTTCTTGTGGAACCTGTTAACGGCGCGACGCATTGAGGATTCCCGTATCAGGCGAGAGGAACTCCTTCTCAGCACCGGATTTCTCTGCATGATCGGATGGCTGTTGCACATGGCCCAAAGTTCAACTTCTCTCGTCACCTTCCTGATCGGGGCGGCCACGATCAGTATGATAGGCATGCCGATCATCAACAAGCGATTTATTGGAACCTATGTGGTTGTCGCGGGCCTCGTGGCTGTCTGGGCTGAGTTTACCTTCGATGTATATGATACTGTCGTGAAGTTGCTAGGGAAGAATCCGACGTTGACCGACCGGACCGAGGTTTGGGAGGATTGCCTGGCCCTGGCTAGTCATCCCCTGTTCGGCGAGGGGTTTGAAAGCTTCTGGTTGGGTGAGCGACTCGATATTCTCTGGGCGAAATGGTGGTGGCAGCCAAATCAGGCGCACAACGGCTATATTGAAACGTACCTGAACACGGGAATCATCGGGGTGTTTCTATTGGTCGGACTGCTCATATCGACTTTCCGCAAGATCCGTATCGATCTGTTGAGTGATTTCGACTTTGCCCGCTTGCGGCTCGCCTTTTTGTTTGCCATTATTTTCTATAACTATACCGAAGCCACTTTTAAAGGCGTTTCCATTGTCTGGACGGTTTTCCATATAATCGCCATTGAGTACCCAAGGCCGCTAAAAACGCGTACCGAGCAAGTCGTTCAGCATCAGAGACGATTCCGCTACAGTCAATTCCGCTATAAAAAAACGTCGTGACAAAGAGCAGTAGGCTATTTGCTTTGTCTGGCAAGCGGGGAGGTTAGCCTCTTGTGCCGGGTTTCCGCAAAGCGCCAACCCAGCCTACCCGCTGTCTCTGATGGGTGCCTATTGGCTGAATGACATTAAATCGGTTAGGGAATAATTCGAAGATTCGGTGGCGGAGCCATCGGCATTGCCCCGGCAGAACCGTATTCATAAGCCCCTATATCCCAGGCCGCCCCTTGCGGGCGCGGAATGCTATTGATGCTGTCAGCGAAGATGCCGGCAAGGGCTGTTCCTCCGTCTATCGCGCTGCTTCCGGCATTCAATGACAAGCCATCGGTGTTGGGGCGAAGATCTGTCCCGTACTCGCCGATGAAGCCGGTGGGTTTTTTGCCCGTATCCTTAAAGCCGGGATCGGCGCTGACCAGTAAGTTGTTCGACCGGCTCTGTATGGCGCTCGCATTCCGTAGCGGGTTGCCTGTATATTGCACAATGTTATTCCTGAACTCGAAGGTGTTCACTGTTGACGAATGTCTGCCCAGGTCGATGAAGGTATTGACGAACGTGTTGTTGTAGACGAGGAGGTCGAGGGTTCCGGCATTTCCGCTTAAATTGAAGGCGCCGCTGGTGTTGTTGTCGTATAGGATATTGCCATGAAATTTCAGCTGCTTGGCGCCATTTTTATAGAGCCGGACAATGCCGTTATTGGACGGGGTCGTAAGAATATTGTTTTTGACGGTAACATTATCAGCACCACGCTGTTTGCCGTTATTTTCAGGTCCGCTGACAAATATGGCCGACGAGTTCACATTGTGGACATAGTTGTTCTCTATCGTCGAGTTATAGACCCAGCCCTTGATGACGAATCCATGGCCTCCATTTCCCGCGGCATAATCCCGGTCTAGTCCGGTGTTATATACGTTACATCCCCGGACGGTAATGTTTCCTATTCTTGAATTCGGATCGTCGTTAGGATACAGGACGATGGCGTCTCTGCCGATGTCATGAACCGAGCAATTGATGATTTCGACATTCTCGAGAATGCCGCCGCTGCCGCCGAAATTACTCATCGCGATGCCATATTTATATTCTCCTTTCGACTGCTCAGTGAAAACATGATGGACTTCGACGTTTTCAACCTTCTTTGTCGCTCCGTTCATCAAGCGCCAAAAACCATGATTGATGTCGATACCGTTCGCGGCCATGTTATTCACGTCCACTTCAAATCCCTTGAAGAGGGTTTGATTAGTGGGATGATCTGTAAATCTGATAACGCCATTTTCGTTGAAATCATGGCCCGCCGTTATTTTTGCCCTGTATCCGGTCGTCCCGGAATCGGCTTCCCATTGGTCGCCGATATAACTGACGCCGCCTGCCAGAAAAAGTCCCTGGGGACTGCCGGCAACCGTCCAGTTGTCGTCCCTGTCAAAGTAGACAGTATCGCCCGCTTTTAACTGGCCTGACCCGGTGTATGCCGCCATTCCCGGAGAATGCTTCCAGGGACTGCTTGGGCTGGTGCCGCTATTGCCGTCGTTTCCGCCTGTCTGATCAATATAGTAAACAGCGGCATTGGCGGCTGGATCATAGGTTAACAGTATGAATGCCAATAAGGTTTTGGATGCGGTCATTTTGTTGATCCTTCCAATTCAGGGCGTAACGCGCTGAATCGGCTAAGCCCGGCAGGTACAGAAAATCCGGGCCAGGGAAGCCGCCGGCTTTCCTGGCTCCTAAAGGCTGGAATTTATAAGGATCTGGCTAGCCCGGATATTTCATGAAACCACAGAGAACACGAAGAACACGAAGAAAATCATGGTGTTATCATTTATCACCGATAACTTCATAAGCTCATCATGAAATATTTCTAAGTATTTGAATTGAAAAGCCTTCGTGTACTTCGTGTCCTTCGTGGTGAAATATTCAGGCTAGCGACTTCCTTAAATGAGGGCCTTGCATAGGTTGTGCCGCCTGAAGCGCCTGCTCCTGGCGGCACAGCCTATGTTTAAACAGGAACTGATTGACGGCCAAATCCTAAACGCTTATTGGATGCGCAGATTGGACGGAGGTTGCATTTCGTTCGTCGGTCCTGTTGTCGGACCTGTTGTCGAGCCCGTTGTCTGGGTCAACGGATGAGGGTAGGTGTAAGGAGTGTAGCCGGGCTTGCTCGAGCCATTGACGGCATCGCGTCCCCACTTGAAATAGGTCTCCCAGTTGTGTCCGCAAGGGTTTCCCCATCTCCATCCGTCCTGAATTGCTACCGTTCCCGTATTACCCCATATATAAATAGGGTCGGTAAAATACTTGGTTCCATCATAATTCTGGCCAAGCTGCCGTGGAACCGGATATTTTACATTCTCGCAACTGCCTTGCGGCCTGGCATCTTCCGCTCCGCGAATAGAGAAGTGAAGCTCTGCTTTATTGCCCCAGTAAGACCCGGCAAGATTTGCTATCTGATTATTAAAAATAACGCCGGTCCCGCCGCGAATCCAGACAGCCCAGTTCTGATTGGCGATCTGGCTGGTGCCGCCGTCATGTTTCCAGGTATTGTTATAAACCTCGAAATGCCTGACGCCTTGAGAAGATGTTGCCAACCCGTGGCTGTTAAACGATGAATACGTCAGGGTGTTGTATCTATAAACGCAGCGAGTGGAATCATCGCAATCAATGCCTTGGTTTGCGCCGCCATAAAAAGTATTGTTTTCGATATAGTGATTCCGCTTTCCTGTCGTATCCTTACTCCCCATGGTATCGGCCGTGCCCCACGAATTTCCGGAATCCTGGGAGTCTTTGGGCTGAATAAAAGAATCATCCTGCTCGCCGGTAAATGAGTTTCCGGCGATAATGACCCCGCCGGCCACATTCAGGCTGAACAAACCGGAGTTGCTTATCGTAAAGGCATTGTCCTGGATGACCACGGGTTCAGTATTTTGCCATGAACCGCCGATCGTCCAGCCCTTGCTCCCATTGCCGCCGCCGCTTTTTGAAAAGCTGAATCCGGAAACACGGATAGTCCCCGCGGCCTGTTTGGTAATTGTATTGTTGCCGGTCAATGTGATTTTTGTCTGGCCAACGCCAGCCCCTTTAAGATGGATTGCCTTGCTGATCGACAAACCGGACCATGAGCACGAACCGGCGGGTACTTGCACCGTGTCGCCGGCAGTCGCCGATGAAATTGCACTGGATACATGGGTTTGCGAGCAACTTTCGGCACTGACAGTTGCCGCCCATGATTGATTGGTTATGCCTGCCATACCTATTGCTAATACGGTAAGGCAGCGGATTCGAAAGATTGACATATTCACAGAATTTTTCCTGGCTCTTTGTTGCACGAGCTCGTTTGTTTATTACTTACAACGGTTGATCATGAAACGGCAATAATGCGCTATTCATGATCACGTCGGTAGTTGATTGAAAGTTAGGGAGTTGATAATGCAGGATCATCGCGCTTTCCTTGATTATTAGCCTTTGGCTTTTAGTGAATCCGGACCGATAAAGCGATAAAAATCAGCTCCATTACCGGTTAAGTGGACTTGGAAATGGCAAGCGCAAATGGTTATCCGCGTATTCATTGGGTTCATCTCGATGTGCGTGTCAATGACGCTGAGACAGAGAATGCTGACTTCTTCATGCTAAACGTTAAACCGGCATACACCCGACTTCGGGCGGCAGACGGAACGGACATCGCACCGGGCGATGCACGTTCCATCATTATGCCACTTAAGCCGTCAGTGATTCAGTCAATAGCCATTCCCATAGACCGACATCGACGCATTGGCTTTATAGCCATCGCCCGAACCAGTCCATGTGCCGGGCAAGTCTCTCAGACTGCGGCCGGAACTCTGCTCTATCACGCCTGTTCCTGAATCCACTTGGTTCAGAAATCCGATTTCTCCATTCAGTCCCAGTATCGCAATCCAATAAGGCTGGTTCGCGGTAACAGAGGCGCTGGCAATGGATACTGAGTTCCATGCATCAGGCTTAAGCGTTTTCAATGTACCTCTGCCGATAAGCTTTCCGGGATGGCCGTTATTATCGGAATAAATACCGGCAGCCAATTGTGTCGCGGTTGTGCTGGCATCCAGATAGACCTGCACATCCGTTACCATGCCGGCCTTTTCAGGTACCGTTTGGTAAGCTTGTGCAACGCCTTGCGGTCTGTTTTCGACCCAAGGTTCTTCATTCCGGTCGCCCATGACAAACTGAGGCGGATTGGAAACGCTGATTGCGGTTGTTTTGTTGCTATTGATTTCCGTTGCGGTCAAGGCGCGATTGTAAATCCGCATCTCATCAATATAGCCTTTGAAGTACTCGCCCCAGATGCTGTTTCCACCGATGCGTAACACGCCGCCGGATTGGCGAATCAGGCCTTTTTGTTCCTGCTGGGCCACTTCGGCGCCGTTCACATAAAGCCGTTGATATTGGCCGTCGTAGGTCGCCACAAGATGCGTCCACTGATTCGCCGGCAACTGGTTGGGGCCGGAGATAATACGGTAATCTCCATTATTGATATAAGAAACAGGTAGATTGGCATCTTCATTGGCATAGAGGCTGTAATCATCGCTACCGCCAGCTATTTCTTTAAAGAATACCGTTTTTCCGCCAATTGTCAGCGACTGCGGGTATACCCATGCTTCGAGGGTCATGCCGGTTGAAAGTGCCAGCGATGCGCTGTTTTTGACAGTGACCCAATCGTTTACGCCATCAAACTTCAGGGCTTTCCCATACCGGCCGCTGAAGATTCTGACGGCCTCCTTGATAGTGCCGTGGTTGCCATTGCCCGAGGCATCGACAACAGTTTTGCCATTGGTTTCCTCAAATCCATAGGCTGCCATCAAGCCGTCATTGCCGGAATCTGTACCGGCATTTTCGCCAGTAGACCCGCCGGGGCTTTCGGTAGTGCCGCCCGTTCCAACGCCAGTTCCTCCGTCGGTTCTTCCATCTGTTCCTCCGCCGGTTCCGTCTTCATTTTCATTGTCGGTTCCGCCGGTCGTTGTGGTGACCGGCACCGTCATACTGACTTCATTGGAATAGCCGCTTTCGGTGGATCGGGCCGAATCGTAGGCCTTCACTCCGAAAAAATATTGAGTACCCTCTTGCAGTCCCGATACCGTGAGGGTGTTTTTGTTACCGACATCGATGCTTGAGTCGTAATGGCCGCTGCTTTGACCGTAAGACACTATATAACCGCCGACATTGGGTGAAGTGCTGGCGTCCCAGGCGAGGTTTGTGCTTCCTGCAAATGAATGACCACTGAATGAAAACAGGGCAAGCCCGATCGACCCAAAGCGCACGCACAATCCGCTCAAGGAAGTATGTGTAAAATAGTTGTTCATAATAATTTTTATGGCCCTCTTATATTGTAGGAATTGGGCTTAAGATTAGTAGATGACTTTGCAACAGGTTGTGATGAAGTTCATCAAACAGAAGGTGGGCTAGTATTGTTTTGCGCTTGGAGATTGAGGTGGAAAATTGAAATAGCACAATTTCCAGTGAGCTATTTAAAAGCGCCGGTCAATTTAATGGGCATCAGACACATCATAAGTATTCGTGCTAATAGGCATTTGCATTAAACAGCAAGATAATTGGGCAAAATTCTTTTCTTCTTATGGCGCAATAAATAGCTAGCTGGGATTGATCAAAAGTTTACGCACTCAATCTCAACTGACCACGATCTCTAGTGAATCCAGCATGTAAAAACCGTTTGTTAAAAGCACTGAATAAATTAAAAAGACCTTGAAGTACGTATTCCCCCGTAAAACTAAAGCACAGCCATGGTAAGGCGCATTAATTAAAAACGTCTTAACTACGTAAAATTACTTAGATTGAGTAAGGATTAATCAAGCGATTATGATTGGACTTAAGCAGTGGATCCTAAACAGGCGTTCTGGCAGTCAATTCCCTTGGTACGGGCCATGGAATGCAATTCCAATCAGGACTGCTGGAATGAAAAAATTGGCTTTCAGGTCATCTGCGGGAAACAGCGGGTAAGCCGCGCGATTAGTGTTTTTTGGATAGTGAAAATAAATGCAGGCAGTGTGTGAACGATAATCAGAAGAATTTATCTAAAAAACACAGGATAAGATAGGCGAAAGCTAACCACCATGGCGTTAAATTGCGTTTAGTGGTTAGGCTTTTATCTGTAAACGAAGAGGATGCGTAAGGAGGACCAATGAATATTCAGCAACTGATATTGGCGAGTGTAATAATTATGTTCCTGGCCACAACAGGCAACGTTTGGGCCGAAGATAGCGAAAACAGCCCAAATACGTCGGTTTCATCCTCTCAATCAACGTCAGGTCAGATATCTCAAACAATACCTATACAGTCATGGTTAGATCAGCTAGACGCCTGGAGGGAGCAGTTGAATGCGTGGAGGGAGCAGTTGGCTGTTTGGCGTTATCAATTATCGCAAATTGATCCTGACCGGACAGGTGTGGGTTCCGGACCTGTACCGGGTGGAGTTCGTGATGTCGTTCCCGAAATTGATGCCGCATCTGGAACCAGTGCGATAGTTCTGCTGGTAGGCGCTTTACTGCTGGCAGGCGAAAGGTCCCGGTCTCGACGCTCTTAGCATTCCCTGGCGTTGACCATTAAAACCGGAGCAGAACACTGTTTTCTGATTCGGTTTTTTTT
>SWBW01002881.1_pt1 | contig 20906 bp, 23 predicted proteins | sample 4693041 | NCBI WGS metagenome assembly SWBW01 (sample SAMN10267271, study PRJNA491770) | bioreactor metagenome | isolation source: DHS bioreactor inoculated with marine methane seep sediment | place: Japan: Omine Ridge, Nankai Trough | collected 2006-05-06 | reverse complement strand
ATGCATCCACCGGGTAAATGGCTATTTCATTGATTTTTGGCCTGGTATAATCCTTTATTTTCAAACTTTTAAAAAGCAACGGATTGACAGGTTGCTGGTTCGCTTCTTCCCTGATCTCAAAATGCAAATGCGGACCGGCCGAACTCCCGGTATTTCCTGAGAGAGCAATGATGTCTCCTTTTGCTACGCTTAGCCTTTCCTTTTCGGGAAATATTTCCACCTCAAAACTTTCCTTCTCATATTGATAGGACGTAACAAAATTCTGAATTTCTGCATTATACTTCTGTAAATGCCCGTAAACAGAAACAAAACCGTTTGGATGGGTAATGTAGATAGCTTTGCCATAACCACCTGTGGAAACTTTTATGCGCGACACATACCCGTCAGCTATGGCATACACGTTTTTTCCTTCCGTACCACCTGTTTTAATATCAATTCCCGAATGAAAATGATTGGAACGCAATTCGCCAAAAGTGCCGGACAGGTAAATGGGAATTCCGAGTGGCGGCCTGAAATAATCTTCAGGATACATTCCTTCCTGCGCCTTCATATTTAAAGCACCAAGAGTCATCAGAATCATCACTATGAAGTAGTGTTTTGTATATCTTTTGTTTTTGAAATTCATAAGTTATTTTGGCAGTGTCCAATGGTCATTTATAATTCCGGGAGCAAAAATAGAATTTTCAATGCAGTATTTTTTCCACATCTTAAGTACATATCAACTATTTGTTTTTAGTAAGTTTGCATGAAATTATTAGGAACCATGAAAAGCATTAAATACCTACCGGTATGTTTATTGGCGCTCACTTTTCTTTATTCTGCCTGCAAAAAAGATGACAATGGCGATAATGAAAAACCATATATTGAAATGTTGGGTTATGCGAGCATCAATCATTCATTGGGTATGCCCTATAATGATGCCGGTGCCATTGCCTGGGATATTACCATGGAAGGCGACACGGTTGACATTTCGGACCGGCTGGTTGTTGATAACAAGGTAAATGTAAATACTGCCGGCACCTACTACGTTACATATAATGTTTCTGATGAAGCGGGTAACGATGCCGATGAACGTAAAAGGACAGTTCATGTGGTGATTGGCAAATAGAAAAAAGACCAACTTAATGATGAATAAAGATGGATCATGAAACCGCTGAATTACCGGTTCAAAGCGGGAAGAAAAAAATTCTTTTCATCATCAACCCCGTTTCGGGAGGCAGGTCATCGAAAAAAATCCCAGACAAGATAAAATCCGGTATTGATACCAACAAATATTCATTTGAGATTCAATTTACCGAAAGAGCCGGCCATGCACGTCTGCTGGCTACAGAAGCACTTGACAAAAAAACGGATGTTATTGTGGCTGTGGGTGGCGATGGCACCATGAATGAAGTTGCTTCCTGTTTAATTCACGGCGATTCATTACTGGGAATTATTCCTGTTGGGTCAGGAAACGGATTGGCGCGCCATCTCGGGATTCCTTTAGCTGTCAGCAAAGCCATACAGTTGATCAACAAGGGGCACTACCAATTGATTGATACTGCTATGGTGAACGATAAATCTTTCATCAGTATTGCAGGTGTGGGCTACGATGCCCTGATCGCGCGAAGATTCAGAGAAAGTAAAAAGCGTGGGTTTACCAGCTATTTGAAAATAATTGCCGGTTCATTTCTTACTTATAAACCCAAAAAATACAAAGTAACTTCGAACGGCAAAACGCTTATTACGAAGGCATTGTTCATATCCTTCGCCAATTCCAACCAGTTTGGTTACAATGCGCAAATTGCACCAAAGGCAAAGCTTAACGACGGATTGCTGGATATTTGCATCGCTCAAAAACCCAGCTTGTTTGAGATGCCGTTAATTGCAAATCTTGTACTTTTGAAGATGATTGACAAATCGCCACATGTGAACATCATACCTGCTAAAGAAGTTGTCATCGAACGAAAAAAAGGCAGGTATGTGAATGTTGATGGCGAAGCTTTAAAAATGGATAAAAAATTAAATGTAAAGGTTATACCTTCATCATTAAAAGTAATTATACCCGAATATGGCAAAAAAGAAAAATAACCAGCGAATAGTATACTCTACCAATCCTGATTTTGTCCCTTACAATGATCATATTGAAAATGAAATAGAGACCCTTCCTCCCGGCCAGCAAAGGCTGATTGTGAGCCTTGATAAAAAACAGCGCAAAGGAAAAAAAGTGACCCTCGTGGCGAATTTTACAGGCACTGAAGAAGACCTGAAAGAACTGGGCAAAACCCTCAAATCGAAATGTGGTGTGGGTGGCAGTGTAAAAAATGGCGAAATATTGATCCAGGGCGATTTCAGGCAAAAAGTAAAAGACCTGCTCGAAACCTCCGGTTACAAGTGTAAACTCTCAGGCGGCTGATATCAAAAATGATCCTTAAATTTGGCATTTCTCAAACAAATCAGAAACATTAATACATTTCCAATATGTATAAAATAACACTTTTGTTTATATTATTGATAATTGTTAGCAGTGCTGTGACCCAGGAAACGAATGGCACCTTAAACGATGAAACGCTGCAAAGGCTCAAAGACAGTTTCAAAAAAACACCCGAAAATACGGCGCTTGTAAATGCGGTTACCCACAACGACATCAATACACTAGCTGACAGCCGTAAAAACGATGGCAAAATCAATCATCTGTTTTCTGATGTAGTAAAAACCAAAGCGGTCACCAACCAGAAATCATCCGGACGTTGCTGGCTCTACACAGGCCTCAACACATTGCGGCCCATGGTTCAGGATAAATATGCACTGGACGAATTTGAATTCTCACAAACCTATAATTTCTTTTGGGACCAGTTGGAAAAAGCGAATTTATTCATGGAAATTGCCATCAGCACGGCCCATCTTCCCATGGATGACAGAAAAGTAGAATGGCTGTTTAAGAACCCGATTGGTGATGGCGGGCAATGGACCACTTTTTCAGATATTGTTAAAAAATATGGTGTGGTTCCTAAATCAGCCATGCCCGACACCTATCAAAGTGAAAAAACTGCTATGATGCGTCGTCTGCTTAGCACTAAGCTTCGTGAGGATGGACTTGAGTTGCGCATGCTGGCATTATCCAAAATGCACGAAGGGCACAAGATAGAAGCCAAAATGAAGATGCTTGAAGATATTTACAGGATACTTGTTCTTTCGCTTGGTGAGCCACCTGAATCATTTGTTTGGCAATACAAAACCAAAGATGGAAACATCAGTGAACCAAAAACTTACACCCCACAGGAATTTTACAATGAACTTATTGGCGTCGACCTGGATGAATATGTGATGTTCATGAACGACCCGATGCGGGAATACTATCAACTGTATGAAGTGAAATTTGACCGGAACCTGGTTGAAGGTGCCAATTGGAAGTACATCAATTTGCCAAATGACTAGATCAAAGAATTTGCTAAAAGATCCATCCTGGGCAACGAAGCCATGTATTTCTCTTGTGATGTAGGCAAACAACTCGACAAGAAGAACGGAACGCTGGACTTAAACAATTACAATTATACGGACCTTTTTGGTGTTGATTTCGAAATGGATAAAAAAGAACGCATGAAAACTTTTCAAAGCGGTTCAACGCACGGGATGGCACTTGTAGGTGTAAATATTTTACCCGAAGGATCTGTTGATAAATGGTTGCTGGAAAATAGCTGGGGAGCTGACCAGGGACACGATGGATTTCTCACCATGACCGACGGATGGTTCAATGAGTATATGTTCCGGCTGATCATCCATAAAAAATATATTGATTCGGACGTGCTGAAAATCCTTGAACAGGAAGTCACCTTATTACCACCCTGGGACCCGGTATTTGCACCTGAACAATAAATAAAACCAAGCTTTCCGGGGAATATGAATGAGCTATCATACCAATTTTGGGATGAGTTATATAAAACAGGACAAACCGGATGGGACATCGGTTATGTTTCCACACCGCTTAAAATATACTTTGACCAGATCAATGAACAATCCATAAAAATTCTTGTTCCTGGTGCAGGCAATGGATATGAAGCCGAATACCTTCATAAACATGACTTTCCGAATGTTTATCTGCTGGATTATTCGGTTGAAAGCATAAAAAGTTTTAATCAAAGGTATCCTGATTTCCCCGAGAGCCATCTGATCAATCAGGATTTCTTTGAACACAATGGTGAGTATGACCTGATCGTGGAACAAACCTTTTTCAGTTCAATCCCCAGGGAGCAAAGGCTTATTTACGCAGATAAAATGCACCAGCTTTTAAAACCTGGAGGCAAACTCATCGGCTTGCTTTTTAACCATGAATTTAACTTCCCGGAGCCACCTTTTGGAGGTACTGAAAATGAATACCGGGCATTATTCAACCCCTTATTTGAATTTAAAAAAATGGAAATTGCCCATAATTCAATAAAACCACGTGCTGGCCGCGAGTTGTTTATCATCCTGCAAAAGAAATGCGCATAAATTCCAAAAATGTTGCTATTTTAGCGCAGAAACGAACCTTTAACAACATCAATCAATATGAGCAGTAAAATTTTCCAAACTGTCGGTACAGTTACCAAAGAAGAAAAACTATCATCTGTTGAGAGTGAGACTTTCACTAACGTCTTGCTTCTTGAATCCCAATTGCCTTTCCCGGGTTATCACGGATTAACCGTGCCTGACAAACTGGAACCTGATGCTATTTTCGCTGTCACTAAACTCATGTATAATGATGAAAGAATAATTAGGAGCATCCAATCAGTAAAAAAAGACTTGGCAATGAAGTTTGATGCTGCCCCCGGCTCATTGCATCTTCAGAATAAAGATGTTAATTTTATTCGCTTCAAGCATCTTCCCTACCACATGTTTGGAGATGTGATCCGCCAATTTGAAAAATGCGGTATAGAATTTAAAAAACAACGAAAAGTAGCTCCATATACAGCGCTTATTAGAGTTAGGAAGTTTTTTAAAATGAAAGAAGTTATGGATGGCATTTACGCCGATATGGACAACAATAAGTTCGCTTATCTGAATATTCCTGTTCAAATGCGATGGAATCGGTTTAAAAGAATCACAATGGACATCAGGTATAACGTAGAGGACAAACACTATGATGCTGCCCAAACCAGTATCTATACCGAAACAGGCTTGATGGACTTTGTACGAATTTATGATAAGGAGTTCTGCCAGGGCAAATTGATTTTTATTCGTGAAAAATACCTGGAAGCCGTTACAAAGCATTAAACCGATAGATGATTCTTTCGGAATACATCTTCACCAAATTATATATTCATTATGATCAGCTTTATTGAGCTAAGCATTGAGTTTTTCAAGAAGATCTTACTTAAAATGGGATTATCTGAGAACCTGACAGATAACATTAGCCAATTAACGGTTTTTATTCTTTTAATTTTATTTTCATATCTTGTCTATGTTATCACCTGGCGAATCGTTAGAAAAATTCTCATTCCGATATTAAGAAGATCGAAAAACCAGTTTGATGACTTGCTGGTAAAGCATAACTTTTTTAAAAAGGTATCCTACCTTGTTCCGGCATTCATTCTGTACTATTTCTCAGAGTCGGCATTGATCATTTTCCCTAATTTTATCGGTATTTTCAACGGTATTCTTGAAATATTCTTTGTAGTCATTGCCATATTGATCATATCCAGCTTACTATCCACGCTAAATGATTTTTACGAACGCTATGATTTCGCAAAAGACAATCCCATTAAAGGACTGGTTCAGATTATCAAAATCATCATTTCTGTAATCGGACTTCTGGTCATTATTGGCAACCTGTTTGATCAAAACCTGTCGTCACTTGTGATCAGTCTCGGTACCATTTCGGCTGTATTGATGCTCATATTTAAAGATCCCATACTTGGTTTTGTAGGTGGCATACAACTGATATTCAATAAAATGCTTTCGATAGGCGATTGGATCTCGATGCCGAAATTTGGCGCCGACGGAACTGTGCTTGAGTTAAATTTAACGACTGTAAAAGTGCAGAATTGGGATAAAACGATTGTAACCATTCCCACATATAGCCTGATCAGTGATTCGTTCCAGAACTGGCGTGGTATGGAAGAGTCGGGTGGACGGCGCATCAAACGTTCCATAAATATTGATATGGACAGCGTTACCTTCTGTACACCTGAAATGCTTGAAAAGTTTAAGAAAATAAACATCCTTAAGGATTATATTGAAAAAACAGAGCTCAGTATTGATCAATTCAATAAGAAAACAGGTGCTGATCCGGAAATTAAAGTGAATGGCCGGCGGCAAACCAATATTGGCGTTTTCAGGGCTTACCTGAGAGCATACCTGCATGAAAGAACAGATATTCATGATGATATGACTTTTCTTGTAAGGCAATTACAACCATCTGAAAAAGGTATTCCGATTGAAATTTATGTTTTTACCACGACAACGGAATGGGCGAATTTTGAAAATATCCAGGCAGATATTTTTGATCATGTGCTGGCGGTTATACCCGAATTTGAGCTTAGGGTATTTCAACTACCCAGCAGCACAGCTTTTGAAAATATAGGGCAATTGAATTAAACAGCCTTACCGCTTTCAATATGCTGTTTCACTTCTTTTAAGGCGATTTTAAACCACACGGTGTAATCGTTGGGATTTTCTTTTACATCTTGATTCAACCAGTCCATATCCACATATTTCCAATCCTCAACTTCTTCAGGGTTCGGATTTGGCACTGTATCCGAATATCCGAAAAAAACATGATCGTATTCATGCTCGGTTAATCCATCGCCAACATTTGATTTGTAAATAAACGTAAATGCTTTTGAAATATCACATTCAAAACCCATTTCTTCCATCATGCGGCGCTTTGCCGAAGCAGCAATATCTTCTCCAGCTTTTGGATGGCTGCATACGGTATTGGTCCATAAACCTCCTGAATGATATTTTTCAGAAGCCCTTTTTTGCAGCATCAGTTCTCCTTTATTATTAAAAACGAATACCGAAAAGGCCCTGTGCAACTCCCCTTTCTCATGGGCTGTTATCTTTTCCATTGTTCCCAATGGCTGGTCATTTTTATTTACTAATAGCACATATTCAACTGGCATGGAATCTCTGTTTATTTCACTAACAAAAATAGGTATTTCAGTTAAAATGAATCTAAATAATGTATTTTTTTATTAAAAAACTTGACAAATGGATTTTTATATTTATTTTTGACCGACCGTTCAGTCATAAACATATGTCGCCAAGAACACCAAAACAATTAGAAGAGATCAGAAAAGATCGCAAGCAGGCCATCATGAATACGGCTTTGGAAGAATTTGCATCCCAAGGCTACGAAGGCACTTCCATAAGCATGATTGCAAAAAAAGCGGGTGTTTCAAAAGGATTGATGTATAATTACTTTGATAGTAAGGAAGACCTGTTAATCAATATCATTCACGATCAAATTCATCTCATTCATGATCAATTTGATGAAAATCAAGATGGTAGTTTATCAAAAGCAGAATTTTTGAGTTTCATCAAAAAGAGCATCCGTATTATTAAAAACAACCCCGACTACTGGAAATTATACACACAGCTGGCTTTTCAGCCACAGGTGCTAAACTTGATTGAAAACCGCTTTGAAGATCTTGCAAAAAATTATACAAAACTTGTATACGAGCTATTCGCAAAAAATAACATTAAAGACATCGAAGGTGAACTGCTCGTGTTCAATGCTGTCATAAAGGGCGCAACTATACAATACCTGGCCTACCCAGATGTTTACCCGATTGATAAAATTGAAAATAAATTACTGGAAGTTTACGATAAAATATTAGACAAATGATAATACGAAATCTTGTTATTACGATCTTAATTGCAGCTTTTGGGTTTGCTTCTCAAATAACTGTTTCTCAAGAATTAACAGCTAAAGAGATCATCAAAACTGCCGATGAGAAAAACCGTGGCGAAACGATGCAAGGAGAAATGACCATGACCATTGTCAGACAAAAATGGGAACGTACTATTTCAATGAAAAGTTGGTCGAAAGGCGACAAATATTTCCTTATTTATATCACAGCACCTGCTAAAGAAAAAGGCCAGGTCTTTTTAAAAGTTGACAAAGAAATGTGGAATTACGTACCCACCATTTCGCGTATGATCAAAATTCCACCTTCTATGATGATGCAATCATGGATGGGATCAGATTTTACGAATGATGACCTGGTGAAGCAGTCATCAATCGTTGTGGATTATGATCATCATTTATTAGCAGAAGAAACCATACGCGGTAAAGAATGCTATAAACTGGAACTCATCCCACATGAAGATGCAGCTGTGGTTTGGGGAAAGATCATATCATGGATTACAAAAGATGGATATGATCTTTGGAAATCAGAATACTATGATGAGGAAGGTGAATTGCAAAACATTGAAAATGCTTATGACATTAAGGATATGGGCGACAGGAAGATACCTACACGAATGGAGATCATTCCTGTTGATAAAGAGGGCCAGAAAACCGTATTGAATATCATCAGCACAACATTCAACAAACCCATTGAAGATAGCTTCTTTAGCAAGCAGAATATGAAGAAAGTTAATTAACGGTGCGGTTCCAAATCACCTTTAAATGAATTGAAAAAATGAATATTTACTTTATCATAGCCTGGAGAAATCTTTGGAGAAATAGCCGCAGAACCCTGATCACCAGTGCATCTATCTTCTTTGGGGTATTCTTTGCCGTCTTCATGTCATCACTGCAGCAGGGTTCATTCGAAAATATGGTGGATAATATGGTTCGTTTTTATTCAGGCTACATTCAAATTCAGGAATCTGATTTCAAAGATAACCGCAGTCTGAACAATTCATTGATGGTTGACCATGAATTGGAACATAAAATCAACAACCACGCGCTTGTAACCCAATCATCAGCACGGATTGAATCATTTGCGCTGGCAAGCTCTAATGACAATAGTTTTCCAGCTATGGTGTTTGGTATTCAGCCTGAAAAAGAAGAAGCCATTTCCGGTGTTTCCAAATGGTTAGATAGCGGGCATTTTATAAAAACCGGATCAAAAGACCTGCTGATAGGAAAAGTGTTGGCTACCAATCTAAATGTGCAAGTGAATGATAGCATTGTTCTGATAGGTCAGGGATATCACGGTGTAAGTTCGGCAGGCATATACAGGATTGCCGGAATACTGGATCTTCCACTGCCTGATTTAAGCAAACAGATTATTTACATGGACTTACAAAACGCACGGGAGTTCTTCTTCATGCCCGGACTGATCACTTCGCATGTGATTATGGTAGGAAAACCAGAACAAGTGGCCCAGGTAATAAGTGACCTCGCTCCTGGTTTAGCTGCCGAAATGAAAATTTATGCCTGGGATACATTACAACCTGAGTTGGTTAGTTTAATTGACGGAAAGACAGCCAGCGGCAAAGTAGTGAAACTATTGTTGTTTATGGTTATTGGCTTTGGCGTTTGGGCCACCATCATTATGTTGATGCATGAAAGAAAAAGAGAGCTCGGTGTAATGATCGCCGTAGGTTTTCAAAAAACCAGAATCATGTTCATGATCATCATCGAGTCGGCATTTATTGGATTGCTAGGAGTTTTGATCGGGATAGGCATTAGTTATCCGTTGATCTGGTATTTATTTAACAATCCGATACAAGTTACAGGAAAGATGGCGGAAACCTATAAATCGATGGGATTTGAGCCTGTTTTAAAATTTGGCATTAACCCCGACATTTTTTTAAGTCCTGCGTTTACCATACTCATCATTTTTGCTGTGCTATCGCTTTATGAAATCTGGTATGTGGCTCGATTAAATACCGTAACAGCATTAAGAGCTTAAAATATATAGATATGAAAAACCTGATTCTGGCATGGAGAAACTTGTGGCGTAAACCCTGGAGAACAATCATTACGAGCGGCTCCATATTTTTTGGCGTCATTTTCACTGCTTTAATGACATCCATGCAGTATGGTTCGTATGATTCGATGATTGATAACGTAGTGAAGTTTTACTCGGGCTATATGCAAATATTTACAGAGGAATACCATGAAAACAAAACTATTAATAACACATTTGAACTAAATGATTCAATCATCCGGTTGGTTAAAAATACAACTGAAATAACTGAATACACTTCACGACTCGAATATTTTACCCTGGCATCGTCAGAAGATCTTACCAGAGGTGCCATGATCATTGGCATTGAACCGGAATCAGAGAATAGGGTAACGAACTTGAAAAAATGGGTACATGAAGGGACCTATTTAAACGCAGGTGATAAGAGTGTATTGGTAGCCATCGACTTGGCAAAATACCTGCATATTGGCGTTGGCGACTCATTGGTATTATACGGACAGGGGTTTCATGGTGTTATGGCTGCTGGCATTTATCATGTAAAAGGGATTCTGAAGTTTCCTTCTCCCGAACTGAATAAACAGTTCATTTATATGGATCTTTCAACAGCACAATCCTTTTTTTCGGCTACCAGTCAATTATCATCTTTGGTGCTAATGGTAGAAGACCATTATCATTTACCTCTAGCATTGCGACAGCTAAAAAAGAAAATTACACATCCATACATGGTAATGTCATGGGATGAGTTACAGCCCGAACTGGTTTCCATGATCGAAGCCGATAAAGCTGGTGGTGTTTTCATGAAGGCCATTTTATATATGATCATCACGTTTGGCATTTTCGGTACCATTCTTATGATGATATCTGAGAGGAAACGCGAATTGGGTGTCATGATCGCCATCGGTATGCAAAGGCATAAACTGGGATTCATCCTGTTTTTCGAAACCCTTTTTATGGGATTGCTGGGCGCTATCAGTGGATTACTGGCAAGCATTCCTATGGTATATTATTTTTTCATAAATCCGATCCCATTAACCGGGGATGCAGGGAAAACAATGATTGAAATGGGCATTGAACCTTATATGTATTTTTCCATGCATCCAAAAGTATTTTATTCGCAGGCGATCATCGTATTTATAATTACAATGGTCATCGCACTGTTTCCAATTTACAAGGCATTCACTTTAAAACTGATATCAGCTTTAAGGGCATAATTTTTAATAACAACTAAACTCATATATCATGCTTTTCTCAATATCATGGCGAAACATTTGGAGGAACAAGGTCAGGAGTCTTGTGATCATCTTCTCAATAGCATTGGGCATATTTGCCGGGGTTGCAGCAACAGCTTTCATGAAAGGACTGGCTGAGCAGCGTATTCAGAAGGTGATCAACACCGAATTGTCGTATATGCAAATTCACAAAGAGGGCTTCAGGCAGAATTCTGACTTTAAACTATATATGCCTGATGCTGCAAATCTTGCAATGGAAATACAGAACATCCCACATGTAAAAGGTGCAAGTCAGCGCATTATCGTACAGTCGATGATCGCTTCAGCTGAAACAGCTTCAGGTGTTTTAATCGCAGGAGTAAATCCCGAACTTGAGTCGAAAGTAACCAATATTCACGATCGCATAATTGATGGAGCCTATTTTGAAGGAATTAAGAAGAACCCCGTGGTTATTGGTAAAAAGCTGGCAGAAAAACTAAATGTAAAAGTCAAAAGCAAACTGGTCATTACGCTGCAAGACACGGCAAACAATGTGATCAGTGGTTTATTCCGTGTGTCTGGCATTTTTACATCAAACAATAATGTGTATGATGAAACACATGTGTTCGTGCGATATGATGACCTGCAACGGCTCTCAGCACTGCCTGAAGGTGTGGCACATGAAATAGCCGTAAATATTGATGACAATGAAAACTTACTGGAAGTTGAAGCATCCGTAAAGGAAATAGCAAATGGAAACGAAGTGTTGGATTGGAGATCGCTGAGCCCTGAGATGAACTACCTCACCGAAGCTATGGACCTCTATATGTATATCTTCATTATCATTATACTTCTTGCTTTACTTTTCGGAATTATCAACACCATGTTGATGGTGGTGATGGAACGGACAAAGGAAATCGGAATGCTGATGGCTATCGGAATGAACAAGTTACGGATATTTTCCATGGTGGTTTTAGAATCGATTTTACTTTCATTAACCGGAGGGGTTGTCGGAATCATTATCGGGGCTGCCTTTTCGAAGTGGAGAGAAACCAAACCTATTGATTTAAGCGCATGGGCACAGGGATATGAACAACTGGGATACGATGCATATGTATATACAAGTCTTGATCCGGTCATGCTTGTTAATATAACGATTCTGGTTATTATTACGGGCGTAATTGCGGCACTCTATCCCGCATATAAGGCATTGAAAAACGATCCTGCTGATGCGCTAAGGATGGAATAGCTTGAGAATTGATAAAAGAAATAAGAAACAATAAAACCTAACATCATGAATGTTATAGAAATAAAAAACCTCGTAAAAATATACAACAGCAGCGAGGTAAAGGTAAAAGCTGTAAATGGCATCACAATCAACTTTGAAGAAGGCGAATTTACAGCAGTAGTAGGCCCTTCAGGATCAGGAAAAACAACTTTCCTTAACATGTTGGGTGGATTGGACAGGCCCACTTCAGGCACCGTTCATATAGGTGGTACTGACATTTGGGATTTGAGTTCCAGAAAGCTGATCGATTTCCGGATGAATCATATCGGTTTTGTCTTCCAGTCGTATAACCTGATTCCAGTGCTTACTGCCGGAGAAAATGTGGAGTTTATTATGCACCTTCAGGGAAGATCAAAAAAGGACCGAGCAAATCGTACCAAAGAATTGCTTGAAGCTGTTGGCATTGGTGACAGGGTTAAAAGCCGACCGGCCAAGCTTTCAGGCGGTCAGCAGCAACGTGTAGCGGTGGCTCGTGCACTGGCATCCAAACCGCGTTTCATTCTGGCAGATGAGCCCACTGCCAACCTGGATTCTACTTCTACAAAAGAATTGCTTGAACTGATGTCGGTGATGAACAAAAAGTATAACACTACTTTCATCTTCGCCACTCACGACCAGCGTGTTATGGACAAAGCAAGGAGAATAATTACTATTGAGGATGGGAAGATATTGAGTGATGAACGATTTGAAAGGTAAGATGATAAAAGGTTGTCAATTTGTTGCAGGAACGACTGAGAAATCCGCTCAATACGCGGGTTTATTTAGGGAGATTTCTAATCCTACAAAGTGGATTAGAAATGACAATCGGTATTTTAGAGTCGGCATATTTCTGCTAGTATTTTTTTTAGTTTTTAGCTCAATAAATTCACTTGCCCAAACCAAAACCCAAAAAGTCCGCTTCTCCGGTTTTGCAGAGTACCTAAACAATACTTGGATTCCACCACAAAATGCTATTTACCAGGCAATAGGAATTTCTGACTGGCAGAGCCAATCAAGCATTTACAATAGGCTCAATTTCTGGTATACACCCGTTTCGAACCTGGAATTCTATGTTGGCATGCGCAACAACTTTACATACGGTCCCATGGTTGCTACATATAACGACCTTTTCAATAAGGCCGGGCTGGATTATACGGATCTGGTGACCTATGATAACGGTTATCTCGATCTTACTTTTAAAATTGCCAGCGACAATTCATATATCCTGTACACAAACTTCGACAGGGCCAATGTAAAATGGACTTTAGATAAATTTGAATTAACGGTCGGAAGGCAGCGCATCAACTGGGGACAAAACCTCATCTGGAACCCAAATGATATATTCAACGCCTATAATTTTTTTGATTTCAACTATGTGGAGCGACCCGGAAATGATGCGGTTTTAATAGAGTACTACACAGGCGATTTCTCTTCAATTCAATTGGCAGGAAAATTAAGCTATATACAGATGCCTGTCGATTCAACCTCCTTGCAAAAGGAATTGAAACTTACGGCTGCTGCCATGTACCGCTTTAATAAATGGAATTATGATTTCCAGGTTTTTGGTGGCGTAATGGAAACAGATATTACAGCAGGACTGGGATGGGCTGGTTCAATTGCTGGCGCCGGCTTTACCGGTGAGGTATCCTGGTTCAGGGATATGGATAACTTTTCAGACACCTCCAATGTGTTCGTAGCTTCCCTTGGAGCAAATTATACTTTCAGAAACAGCATTTTTATCAACTTTTCAGCCATCTACAACAGTGAGGGTGCCACAGGTCCGGCCAACGCTGATTTTGCTAATATTCTTGAGTCATTCTCATACTGTCAGACTAGTAATTTGGGATTTAAAAATCTTACCAGGTCGCGAATTGATCTTTTCGGGCAAATCTCTTACCCAATCACCCCTTTAATACATCTTGACCTGGCTTCTATTTGCAATCCTTATGATGGCTCTGGTTATATTGGCCCATCCGTTAACTTTAGCCTGACAGACAACATTTCGCTTATGCTTGTCGGACAGGTGTTCTGGGGTAAGCCAATGACTGAATATGGTGATACGGGCCAGATGTTCTTCCTCGACCTGAAATGGTCTTTTTAAACCCAAGCGCTTTAACAAAATCGCCTAAGCAAACGATTCTTTATTAAATTTGTGTGTAAATAATCACGCACCTATGAAATTAACCTTACGCTCCATCCGGTTTTTTATATTGTTGTTGGCCGGGCTGGCCGCTATTTTTCTAAACCAGAAGGTAGATGGGTTTTCGGGTCTGTTCGGCATCGCCCTAACCATCTCTGCTGCTTTAACCGTTATTTTTTTATTTCTTCAATTCGATAAACTTATCAACGAAAAAGTGGTGATGGAACTTATTGCCGATGGATTTTCAGGTATTGTTTTATTTACCTATCCTCAAAGCGATGAGCGTTTTTTTCTTATCGTATTTTCATTCTGGATCGTTTGGATGGGTATCCTTTGCCTGGCATCCGGATTACTCGACAAAAAACATGAAAAGCTAATGTGGTTATACACCCTGCTGGGCATTATGTTTATCGTATTTGGTTTTATTATCATGAATTACACCTCAGAAATGCAGGGTTCCATCATGTATCTTGTAGGATTCATTTTAAGCATTTACAGCACTTTTAGCATATATGCCATTTTCTTCCGTAAATCAGAACTGTACTGATCACTATATTTACGCAAAATGTCTGAACCAATCTATGATTATATCATTATCGGAAGCGGGTTTGGGGGTGCAGTCTCTGCACTCCGCCTATCTGAAAAAGGATATAAAGTGCTAGTGATTGAAAAAGGCAAGAGATACCAAAGCTCCGATTTTCCGAAATCCAACTGGCACCTGAAAAAGTGGCTATGGCTGCCATCATTTCGCTTGTTTGGCATCATGAAAATGACCTTTTTCCAACATATTGGCATTTTAAGTGGTGTAGGTGTAGGTGGCGGATCCCTGGTATACGCCAATACACTCGCTAAACCAAAACCTGCATTCTACCAGACGGGCAGTTGGGCCAAATTAGCCGATTGGGAAAGTGAACTGGAGCCTTATTATAAAACTGCTTCCACAATGCTTGGCGCGGCAACAAATCCAAACCTGGAGCTAAGTGATCAATATTTGCATATGTTATCTGTTAAACAGAAAAGAGAATCGCATTTTGAACCTACCAAAGTTTCTGTTTTCTTCGGTGAAGCTGACATCACTGTCGCTGATCCATATTTTGATGGAAAAGGCCCCGAAAGAACAGGCTGCAATAATTGTGGTGGCTGTATGACAGGCTGCCGTTACAATGCGAAAAATACGCTCGACAAAAACTACCTCTACCTGGCAGAAAAAAATGGTGTTGAAATTCTTGCCGAAAAGGAAGTAATCGGCATAACTGAAACAAATATTGAAGGATCAAATCAATACGAAATTACCTACCGAGATTCTACTAAACTTTTAAAACGCAAAGAGAAAGTAAGCTCTAAAGGTATTGTATTTGCAGGTGGTGTGCTGGGTACCGTAAAATTGCTGGTGAAACTCAAAAACAGCTCATTACCAAAACTAAGTGACCAGGTGGGTAAAGATATTCGCACCAACAACGAAGGACTCATTTTCAACGTTTCAGCAGATAAAGAAAAAGATTTCTCCAAAGGCATAGCCATCGGTTCTATCTACCATCCGAATAAAAATAGCCATCTCGAACCTGTACGTTATTCAAAGGGTTCCGGTTTCTGGCGGCTGGGTATGCTGCCATTTGTGATGGGTAACAATACTTTTGCACGGCTTTTTAAAATCAGAATCTCGACAGCAAATTACAATTAAAAAAAGGTATGTTCAGGCTAAAATCAAAACTGACTGCTGGTAACAAGCCAACGGCTTTTATCCCCGAAGCCAAAGAAGTTGTAGAGCAATACAGCAGCATCTCCGGATGTAAGTCATTTGTCTATATTTCTGAATCCATCTTCAACATTCCATCAACCGCGCATATTCTTGGTGGCGCGGTAATGGGTGACAATATACACGAAGGTGTTATTGACAAAGACAACAGGGTATTTGGCTATCCGAATATGTATATTTGCGATGGGTCCACCATTTCAGCAAACCCTGGCGTGAATCCTTCCCTCACTATTACAGCCATTAGTGAGCGTGCGATGCGTAAAGTACCTCAAAATAAAAATTAAAAAAATTGCCTATTTTAAATAAAGTTACTATTTTTGCAGCCCGAAATTTTTAGGAAAAAAAGAAACATATGTATTTAACCGCTGAAAAGAAAAGAGAGATTTTTGAACAATACGGCAGCACCGTAACTGATACCGGTTCGGCTGAAGGACAGATTGCGCTGTTCACTTTCCGTATTAAACATCTAACAGGTCATTTGAAAGAAAATAAAAAAGACCTTTTTACTCAAAGATCGCTAATTAGACTGGTAGGAAAAAGAAGAAAACTTCTTGATTATCTGAAAGCTAAGGATATTGAAAGGTACCGTGCCATCATTAAGGAACTCGGACTAAGAAAGTAACAAAGAAATAATTTGATGCGCAAAAAAAGGCAATTGGTGAATTGCCTTTTTTTGTGTTTTTATCATCACAAAATTTAACCATTTAGGAAAAAAGAAATGTCGATTAAAGCAATAACAAAATCATTTGAATTAGAACCCGGAAAAACCATCACGCTTGAAACCGGAAAACTCGCCAAACAAGCTGACGGAGCGGTAGTTGTAAAAATGGGTAAGACCATGCTACTCGCCACCGTAGTCTCAGCAAAAGAAGCCAGGGAAGATGTGGATTTTATGCCACTATCAGTAGATTATAAAGAAAAATATGCAGCTGCGGGAAAATTCCCGGGTGGCTTTTTTAAACGCGAAGGCAGGTCATCTGACCATGAGATCCTCATTTCACGCTTGGTCGACAGGGCTTTGAGACCGCTTTTCCCGGATGATTATCATGCTGAAACACAGGTACTGATTCAATTGATCTCAGCCGATCCTGACATTGCACCCGATGCATTGGCAGCATTGGCAGCATCAAGTGCCATTGCCGTTTCTGATATTCCGTTCAACGGACCTATCTCTGAAGCCCGTATTTCGCGTATCGACGGTCAATTTGTAATTAACCCGCCTCTGTCAAAAATCCCCGAAGCAGACCTCGACCTGATCGTTGCCGCTTCCATGGACAACATCATGATGGTAGAAGGAGAAATGAAAGAAGTGTCGGAAGCCGAGATGCTGGAAGCCTTAAAAATTGCGCACGATGCAATTAAAATACAATGCCAGGCACAAATTGACCTAGCCGCCATGGTGGAAAAAGCCAAAGTAAAACGTGAGTACAGTCATGAAACCAATGACGAGGCCTTAAAAGAAACCGTAAAAGAAACTACCTACAAAGCCTGTTATGAAGTAGCCCTGGCAGGAAATGATGACAAACATGCACGTAAAGAAGCTTTTGATGCCATTCGTGATGCATTTCTTGAGGCAATGCCCGAAGATGAGCGCGAAGAAAAAGAATACCTGGTAAAAAGATATTTCCACGATGTGGAAAAAGAAGCCGTCAGAAACGCGGTACTTGATAAAAGAATACGTCTTGACGGACGTAAACTGGACCAAATCCGTGATATATGGTCTGAAATCGATTATCTTCCTGCTGCACATGGGTCAGCTGTATTTACAAGAGGCGAAACGCAAGCGCTTGTTACAGTAACCTTGGGAAATAAGATGAATGCCCAAAGTATTGATGGTGCCCTAATCGAAGGTTCCAACGAATTCATGTTACATTATAATTTCCCCGGATTTTCAACCGGAGAGGTTAAAAGAATGTTTGGCCCGGCTCGAAGAGAGATTGGTCATGGTAACCTTGCTGAAAGAGCACTGAAGCAAGTGGTGCCATCAGGTGAAGAAAATCCTTATACAATTCGTATCGTTTCAGATATTCTTGAGTCTAATGGTTCTTCATCAATGGCTTCAGTTTGTGGCGGCACATTGGCTTTAATGGATGCCGGTATTAAAATTAAGAAACCCGTCGCCGGAATTGCAATGGGATTAATAACTGACACTGAATCTGGTAAGTATGCTGTTCTTTCAGATATATTAGGCGATGAAGATCACCTTGGTGATATGGACTTTAAAGTAACTGGAACCGTGGATGGTATTACAGCCTGCCAGATGGATATTAAAGTAGATGGTTTGTCATACCAGGTACTTGAGGAAGCGTTAGAGCAAGCACGTAAAGGGAGACTGCATATTTTGGGTGAAATGGCCAAAACTATTGACAAACCAAATGAAGATTATAAAGATTTTGTGCCGAGAATTGAGCAGATGATGATTGATAAGGAATTCATTGGTGCGGTGATTGGACCCGGCGGAAAAATTATTCAACAGATTCAAGCTGAAACAGGTGCCATCATCGTTATTGAAGAAAAAGGAAATTTTGGCGTAATCGACATCATGTCGAGCGACAAAGAATCCATTGAAAAAGCAAAAAGCTGGATCAAAGGTATTACGGCAATGCCTGAATTGAATGAAGTATATCTTGGAAAAGTAAAGAGTATTGTATCCTTTGGTGCTTTCGTGGAAATTTTACCTGGTAAGGATGGATTACTTCACGTTTCTGAAATCGACTGGAAACGCATTGAGAATGTGGAAGATGTATTGCAGGAAGGTGACAAGATCAAGGTGAAGTTAATCGGCATTGACTCAAAAACCGGAAAATTGAAATTATCAAGAAAAGTTTTACTCGAGCGGCCGGAAAGAAAACCTGACAGTAATTAGGGTAACTTTTAATATTGATAAACGTATATACATTAAATCACCAAATAACAGCATTCGATAAATGAGGCAATTAAAGATTACAAAACAGGTTACCAATCGCGAAACCGCCTCTCTTGACAAATATTTGCAAGAGATTGGAAAAGTTGATCTTATCACTGCTGAAGAAGAAGTTGAACTGGCTCGCCGAATCAAGCAGGGTGACCGTATTGCCCTCGAGAAACTTACAAAAGCCAATCTGCGTTTTGTCGTGTCCGTATCAAAACAATATCAAAATCAGGGACTTACCCTCCCCGACCTGATCAACGAAGGCAATTTAGGTTTGATTAAAGCAGCCCAAAGGTTTGATGAAACACGTGGTTTTAAGTTTATTTCTTACGCCGTTTGGTGGATTCGCCAGTCCATTCTCCAGGCATTGGCCGAACAATCAAGAATTGTAAGGTTACCACTGAATAAAATTGGCTCCATCAACAAAATCAATAAGGCTTCTGCACGACTTGAGCAGGGATTCGAGCGCGAACCCAATGTAAAAGAGCTGGCTGGTGAGCTTGACATGACCGAAACGGAAGTAAAAGAATCAATGCGTAATGCAGGCCGTCATGTTTCTATGGATGCACCGCTGATCCAGGATGAAGACAACACCATGTACGATGTGCTGAAAAGCGATGAGGCCATCACCCCTGAAACAGGATTGTTATACGAATCGCTCAGAAAAGAAATTGACCGCGCCATCTCCACTTTAACACAACGTGAAGCGGATGTGGTTAGATTATATTTTGGCTTAAATGGAAGCCATCCGATGACACTGGAAGAAATTGGTGAAACATTTGACCTGACACGAGAACGAGTTCGGCAGATTAAAGAGAAGGCGATCCGAAGGCTAAAACATACTTCGAGAAGTAAGATCTTGAAATCGTATTTAGGTTAAGATTTAGCGTCCCAATGAGGACGCTTTTTTTTATCTTTGAAAAATGACACACTTGGTAGCCCCTTCCCTCCTTTCGGCGGACTTTGGCCAACTGAAACAGGAGGTTGAAATGATCAATAGCAGCCAGGCCGACTGGTTTCACCTGGATGTGATGGATGGCGTTTTTGTACCCAACATCACGTTTGGATTTCAAATCATCAAAGTGATCAACGAATATGCCAAAAAACCATTGGATGTGCATTTGATGATCGTACAGCCTGAAAGGTATTTCGAGCAATTTCGAGATGCAGGTGCCGATATCCTCTCCATTCAATATGAAGCCGTCACCCATTTGCACCGGAATATCCATGCAATGAAAGAATTGGGGATGAAAGCGGGAGTTGTATTGAATCCACATACGAACGTTTCCGTGTTAGAAGATACCATTTCTGATATCGACCTGGTACTGATCATGTCAGTCAACCCGGGATTTGGCGGCCAAAAATTTATTGAGAACACCTATCAGAAAATCAGTCGTTTAAAAGAATTGATCCTGAAGAAAAACTCAAAAGCTCTGATCGAAGTGGATGGAGGTGTTAACCTTGAAAATGCATCGAAATTAGTGAAGTATGGCGCAGATGTATTGGTGTCAGGGAATACCATTTTTGCTTCTCAAAAGCCGTTGGAAGTAATTAAAAAATTAAAAACATTTTCTGATTGACATATTGTATCCTCAGAATGGTTTAATATCAGATATTTTAATTTAGAATTGAAATAAATTTTTAGCAACTATACTTCGCTTATCGATTACCTTCGTATTCTTTTTAATTTCGTTTACAGAATACACCCAAAAATTATCAAATGCGATTTTCTTTAGTTTTTTCCTTACTGTTGCTATCATTTTCTTTCTTTTTTTCTAC
>SWBW01008051.1_pt1 | contig 20985 bp, 11 predicted proteins | sample 4693041 | NCBI WGS metagenome assembly SWBW01 (sample SAMN10267271, study PRJNA491770) | bioreactor metagenome | isolation source: DHS bioreactor inoculated with marine methane seep sediment | place: Japan: Omine Ridge, Nankai Trough | collected 2006-05-06 | reverse complement strand
GTCGAAGTCGTCATCAACATTATGCTCTGTCCAACCACCGCCGGAGCCATCGTTCTCCCACCAGGTGATGTCATCGGCACCATAAGCCGCGCCCAGAATGTCTATATCGCCATCGCCGTCAATGTCCGCAGCGTAAACCGAGAGAGCGCCGCTAAAGTAGTCATCAACGTTATGCTCTGTCCAACCGCCGCCGGAACCGTCGTTCTCCCACCAGGTGATGTCATCGGCATAATGAGCCGCGCCCAGAATGTCTATATCGCCATCGCCGTCAATATCCGCCGCATGGACGGACCAGGTACCGTCAAAGTCGTCGTCAACGATATGCACAGCCCAGCCGCCACCGGAGCCGTTATTCTCCCACCAGGTGATGTCGTCGGCATAAAAAGCTGCGCTCAGAATGTCCATGTCGCCGTCGCCGTCAATGTCCGCAGAATAGACGGACTGGACATGGTCGAAGTTGTCGTCAACGGTATGCTCGACGGGAGTTCCTAAAGGCGTGGACCAGAGCTGCAGCTCGCCAGGGTTTCTCAACCAGTTGATGTCGGTCGAGCTGTCATACTCATCAGCCCAGTCGGTAACCGGACCAGCAATGCCATCACCACCGGACCAGTCGGTCTGAGCAGCGTCATCAGCAAGCGCGGGAATAATCAGACAAAGTACAAGCAGAACAAGGGTGAACCGTTTCATCAGAACCTCCGACGAATAGCTAATGACCACAAGCAAAAGATTAACCGTAGCAGTTTAGCAAACTTACTTGCCAAGAGCAAATCCGCACTAAATCCCGATCACCGTATAAGCGATAAAACCGAGATACGCCAGCAGGAGGAACGCGCCCTCCCAGCGTCCGATCTTCAACCCCGACCGGGCGAAGATGAACAGTGCCACCGCCAGAGCCAGACCGACCAGCGCGTCAATCCAGACTCCGGGAAAGCCGGTGTCGAAGGTAAATGGTGCCAGGGTGGCGGCTCCGCCCAGCACGAAGAGCAGATTGAAGATGTTCGAGCCGATGATGTTACCGATGGCAATGTCCGACTCGCCCTTGAACATCGCCACCATAGAGGTCGCCAGCTCCGGCAATGAGGTTCCGATTGCCACCACGGTCAGACCAATCACCCGATTGCTCATCCCCAGCATCTCTGCCAGATCCGAGGCTCCGCTCACCAGCCAGTCGCCACCGAAAATCAACCCGGTTATCCCCACGCCTACGAGGAGGATGTTAAACAGCCAGCCCTTCGCGTCGAGGGGTTCTTTTTCTACAGTAATCTCTCGTTTCTTCGAGCTTTTCAGGCTGGAGACGGTAAAGGCGACTCCCCCGGCAAAGGCAATCAGGCCCTCCCAGAGCGAGAAGCTGCCGTCGAGAAAGAACAGCGGAAAGAGGAGGGAGATACCGATCAGCAGCGGGGCCTCGCGCTTGAGGGCGGTTTTCTCTACGAGAACTGGTTTCAGCAGAGCCGTCAATCCCAGCACCAGACCAATGTTGGCGATGTTGCTGCCCAGGGCGTTACCCAGTGCCATGCTGCCCACGCCGTTAAGGGTGGCAGTTGCACTAACGGCGAACTCCGGTGCCGAGGTTCCGTAGGCGACCAGAGTCATTCCGATGACGATAGGCGGAACGCCGAAACCGCGAGCAATCTTTGAGGAGCCGCGCACCATCGCGTCAGCACCAACAACCAAGACGATAAATCCGAGGAGAATCTCCAGCCAAAAGGGCATAGCTTTCCTTGTATTTTTAAGGTAAGCGCGGATTATAACAGGCAACGCGGTGGATTACCTCCCCGCAAATGTTCGGTCATCTCGCATGGGGTTCTCCTTCCCCCCTTAGGGGGGGGGACTTGTCCCACAGGTCGGGAAGGGGGGCTATCGATGCAGATATACGACAAGGTCATTGCGTAGCGAAACCATCTGCCACAGTGATATAACAATGGAGATATTGTATGCAATACAGAAAGCCGGACGTTGTCCGGCTAGTGGGAGGGTGTGGACACCCTCCCCTATGGGTGCTTGATGGTTGTGGGGACAATCTTCATTATCTCTCTGATATACTATTCGACAAAAGACAGATACATAGGGTTGTCCCTACAAATCTTGAGAATGCCAACCGTAGGGGCAGGTCCCTGTGCCTGCCCTGAGATACTCTGACGTTGCTTGCGATGAAATCAAATCTGGGCTACAATAATCGCCGAGGTTTTACCCATGGAGAAACGATGCGTATTCGACAGAGCTTATTGATACTGTTGCTGTTAGCGGGCTTCGTCGGGGCGATCATCCCCCTTACCACCACCGCTGTCTGGCAATCCAATGACAAAGCGACGGGAAATCGTCATCCGGTCTCTACGGGCTGCGACTGGGCGGATATTGACGGCGATGGCTGGCTCGACCTCGTGGTCTCCAACGGCAACGACATATATGAGGAATACTGCGCCGTTTACTTCAACAGCACCGGAACGCTGGAGACGGAGCCGAGCTGGATGAGCGCGCCGGAGGAGTTCCACAGTCATAACGAGTGCGCCGACTACGATAAGGACGGCGACCCCGACCTTGCCGTGGCTTACCTCGGCGGCGGCAATCCCTGGAGCTACGGCAACGATGTAGTCTATAGTAACTTCGACGACAGCTCCGTCAAACCCTACCCCGCCTGGTCGGGGACGGTTGACCATAACGACTTTGGCATCACCTGGGGTGACTACGACGGCGACGGCGACCTCGACTTGGCAGTCTCCGGCGGAGTGGACTACGTCAACAGGAATGAGCCGCTGCGGATATATCGCAACGACAACGGCACGTTGACCACCACGGCTGCCTGGCAGTCGGATAAAAGCACCACCTGGATGGACGTGCTGTTTGCCGACTTCAATAACGACGGCTACCTCGATCTTGCCGCCGCCGCGGAGCATGACTCCAACGTTATTTTCCTGGGTACTGGCTCTGGATTGCCGACAACGCCGGATTGGGAGGATGCCGACACCTGGGATTCCATTCGTCTGGCGGCGGGAGACCTCAACGGCGACGGCTGGATGGACCTTGCCGTGGCAAACAACAACCAGTCCGCTGGTCAGCAGGACATCATCTATTTTTCGGCGAACGGTCTCATCGACACCACGCCGGACTGGTTCTCCGAGCCGGTGGAGATGAGTTCCTTCGTTGCTCTGGCAGATGTGGACAACGACGGCGACCTCGACCTGGCGACATCTGGCTGGTGGGCTGACATTCGCATCTACGAGAACCACGGCGGGAGCTTCAATACCCTGCCGGAGTGGCTCTCCGGTCTGGGTTACTCTCCTGTGAGCGAGGCCATCCTTTTCGCGGACTACGACAACGACGGTCTGACCAGCGGAACCGACTCTTTTACCAGCGATGGCTCAGGGAAGGTTTTTCAGCTTGATGTTCTGCCCTTCCGCCGGGTAACTGCTGTACGGGTCGGCGGCTCTCCTTTGCCCGTGAGCGGCTACTGCTACGGCAGGCAGGAGGGCTGGGTCTCTCTGGGGACTGCTCCGTCCAGCGGAGTCAGCGTTGAGATCGACTACGAATACTCCACCGACCTCGACCTGGCACAGACCGACTGGGACAACAAACCTAACGTCATCTTCGAAAACGACCCCGACAGCGGGGTGGAGCTGTACAGCTTCTCCGCCCGCCGAACCGACGACGGCGTGCTGCTGGGCTGGGACATCTCCGCCGAGGCGGTGTCTCTGGAAATCTACCGCCAGCGGCTGACCCCGACGGTCAGTGTGGCTCCTCCGGTAAACAATCGCCACTACGCCGCCTGGCAGCGGCACCAAGCCCTGGCGGCAACGGAATATCAGACCGACCCCTGGGAATTGCTGGCGACGCTGGACAGCTCCGGCGGAGACCAGTGGCTCGACGATGCCGCTCCGGCGGGAGCCATCCGCTACCTGATTGAGACGACGGACGCTGGTGGTGAGAGTCATCGCTTTGCCCCGATTACGATAAAGGTAGAGGGCGCGTCTAACCCCACTGAGGCTCAGTCGCGAAGCTATCTGGACAACCCCTGGCCCTGTCCCGCCGATGAGGCGATCAGCGTTGAGCTTTTCCTTACGGCGGAGGACGCGGGCGGAGCGGTCGTGGTGAACCTCTACGACCTGGCGGGACGACGGGTCGCCGCCTTAACTCCCCAAAACCTCAGTGTCGGTCGCCACAGCCTGAGCCTGCCCACAACGTCGCTTGCCAGCGGGGTCTATCTGCTTTCGCTGGAGACGACCTCCGGCAGCGACAGCCAAAGCGTGGTCATTGCAAGATAAGCAGCGCGACGCGCTGCACCACACTTCGCGGAGACATTACTTAACATGACAACGGTTATTCCCGCGTTTGGTTGCAAATGTCAGAATTATCAAGGGCGAACACCAATTCTTCGCAGATCGTTCCGCCCCTACCAACGCATCCTAAACATCCTCATGGGGTTAATGTAGGGCGGGGATTGCCTTATCGGCAAAAAATCCCCGCCGTAAAACAGCTATTTGGTTATTCTCTGGCAACCTGCGTGGTTGCCCTTGTTATACCTCCCGACTCGTAATAAAATGGCTGTGTGTGGAGTTTGTCGTCAAAGTATAAAACGGTCGCAAAACAATCATCAGGTATCCGACACCTATGAACCCAAAACGCCCGCTACTCCTGTTGCTCCTGCTGCTGACTTCGGTAACGGTTGCCGACGAGGTCTCCGAAGACACCACCGACGTGGTGGCGGTTGTGGAAGAGCCGATTGGACTGGAGCTTCCCGCCTTCGAGCAGCTTACCACCCACTCCGCCCACGACAGCTCCCCCAGCCTGCGTCCAGGTCTGGGGCTGCTGGCTTTCGTCTCCGACCGCAGCGGCAACGAAGACATTTGGATAAACAACCTCGCCACCGGAGCGACAACCCAGCTTACCACCCACACGGCGGCGGACTACCAGCCAGCCTGGGACATCTCCGGCGAGACCGTCTTTTTTGTCAGCACTCGGGACGACCCCGACGGCGAGATTTACTCCATCAATCGCATCACCAGCTATCCCCGTCGGCTGACCGAACATCGGGGGCGCGACGAATCTCCGGCGGTATCTCCCGATGGCAAACTGGTGGTCTTCGCCCGCACCGAAGTCCGGGGCGGGGCTGTTCCGCCTGCCTGTCTGGGAGAGGACTGGAACCTGCCGGAGCGGCTGCCCAATCTGTACCAAATCAACTTCGACGGCAGCGGGCTTGAAAAAATAACCGACTCCGGCGGCACCGAGCCAAGCTGGAGTCCCGACGGTCAGTGGCTCTGCTACGTTGTTCCCGGAATTGACCGCAGTGCTTTGGTGCTGCGTCGGTTGAGCGATGGCTTTGAGACGGTTTTGGTCAACGAGGGCGGCTATGTGGCGGCTCCTCGCTGGAAGCCCACCGGGCTGGTCTTCACTCGCTTCGCCCTGGATACCAACAACGATGGTCGGGCGAACTCCGCTGATAACGCTCAGGTCTGTTTTGTCAGCGCGGAGAACCTGCGCCTGATTCAGGAGGGTGTTTACGGTAGCGTTGCCGCGCCGGACAGGATGAACATCCGTCAGCTCCCCTGGCGGCGGGTAACCGCCGTGGGAAGCTGGAACGGTCTGGCGGATCTGGGTGGAGTGAACATCTTCTTCTCTTCGGATCGCTCCAGCAATGGCGACCTGTGGAGCGTGCCGATTAGTCCACCGCCGATCAACGACGACCCGGCAACGGCGTTTCGAGCGGCACGGGGGGTTATTCATAATCCTGAAATGCAGTTGCTCGCCTTTTCTCTGTTCGTTGACCGCTTCGCCAGTGAGGACGACTGGGCTGCTCGAGGACAGTTGGAGTACGCCCATCTGCTGGAATCGTCGGAGCTGGACTGCCAGCTTCAGGCGGGGCTGGAACGCAGTCTGGTGGCGGAGCGTTGGCCGTCGGGACTGGTTGGAGTCGCCAGCGGCGAGCTGGCTTCGCTACGGGGACGCTGGGGGCTGGCGCGGGACTACGACCTGTTACCCTCGGCGGAGCGTTATCTGGACGAGGGAGCGGGGACGGCGACGGTCGCTCCGGCTCTGCTTGACGACACCTACGAACTGGCGGGACGGGTTGAGGAAACCGTCCCGGAGTCTGCCTGCGGCGCGCTTACTCTGGCAGGGGACATCCACACCTACCAGCGGGAATACGAGCTGGCTCGGGCGGATTACGAAGCGGCCTCTTATCTGGGCAGCGACTTCTCCAGCCGAGCCGAGGCGGACTACGGCTACGCCCAGACCCTCCGGCGGCTGGGGCGAACCAAAGAGGCGGAGAATCACTACCTCTACATCATCCTCAGCTATCCGGCGGAGCGGGAGTGGCTCTTTAGTGCCGGCGATTCGTTCATCGAGATGAAGCTGGTCGATACCGTGGATGTGGAGCGGCTGGATGAGCTACAGAATATTATCGTTGACTACGCTCCTTACATTGAGCTTGCCGCCCACGCCCGCTTTCTGATTGGCGAGGAGCTGGCGGAACTGGAGCAAAGCGACGAGGCAATCATGGCGTACCGGGTGGTGCTTGAGGACTATCCGACTGCCCGGCTGGAGGGCGCGGCGGCACTCTTTGAAATCGCCCGACTGGAGCGGGAGCTACGCCGCCCGGAACGAGCCGGAGAAGCTCTCAAGACCATCTCCGAGGAGTACGCTGACCTTGAGTCGGGACTGCCAGCGTTGATGGCTCGGCGGCAACTCCGTCGGGTACTTTTGGAAGATGCCGACGGCTACCGTCAGCGCAACGACTATCAGCGGGCGGAGGCGTTGATTCGCCGCGCGCTGGATAACGATTACGACGACCCCGCCGCCCACCGGGCGTTGGTGAAGCTCTACTGCGAGGGACTTGGTCGCCGGGACAGGATAATCTGGGAATACCGGGAGCGACTGGCTGTGGCTCCCGATGACGGGCTGGCACACTACGCCCTCGGTCTGGCACTGACCTACCGGAGTGCCAAACGGGGGGAGAGCGTCAACGAGTTCAGCTTCCACGAGGCGGAACGGGAACTGCGGAAGGCGGTGGAGGTTCATTTTCACCTGCCCCAGGCGTGGTACACCCTGGGCTGGCTGGAGCTGACCAGTGCCGAGCTTGAGCGAGAGCAGGGTAACAATCGTCAGGCTGGCGAGGCACTGGAGCGGGCGTTGGAGCATCTGAACCGCGCCCTGGCGCAGAACGATGTTGACCTTGACCGGGACTTCGAGGCGGACATCTGCCTCCTCCTCGGCAACGCCAACTACCTTTTCAACAACCCGGCGCGCGCCCTGGAGTTCTACCTTCGTCGGGACAAACTGGCGACGCTGCGCTATTCCGACGCTATCGAGGCGCGGTTTGAGTTCAATCTTGCCCGCTCGGCGCGGCATGTTGACGACTACCCCACCGCGCTCACCCACTTCCGGCGTTCGCTGGAACTCTTTGAGCTGGCGGAGAACGAGGTCGGGGCATTGATGTGCGCCGACGGCATCGCCCTGGTACGCTTCGAGCAGGAGGACTGGGATGCCGGGGTCAACGCCTTTGTGGAGGTTTCCGGTCGCTACGAGGCTCTGGCTTTGGCGGCGGAGACCGAGTCCGTTGAGTCGCCGAAGATGGGCGAACGAATCCGTGCCGCCCGGCTGGCTTTGGCGGCTCAAGTAAAGCGGGGCTACGCCCTGCGCAACGTCGGACTCTGCTACTTCTTCAACCGCTACTACACCGACGCGATTGACTACTTCACCCGCGCCCTGGTTATCAACGATACCCTGATCGACAAAAGCGGCAGTGATGCCGAAGCCGGGCTGCTGAACTTTCAGGTTACCGCCGGACTGGCAGGCGATGCCTCGGAGTCTGCCCGTGGGTTCGACCCCATCGGTGAGCGGCAGCTCCTCTTCACCTTCATCGCCAAGTGCTACCTCAATCAGGGTGACCATCGCCAGGCGATTGCCTTCTACAAGCAGCGGCTGGAGCTGTTCGAGGATCGTCGGGCAACGGAAATTGAAGAAGAGGTAGCCGCCGCCGAGCGGAGCAAAATCTACAGCCAGCTTGGCAAACTGAGCTATCAGGTGGGCAACTCGCCTAATGCGATTGGCTACTACCTGCTGGCTCTGGATGAGTCGGAGACCGCTGGGATGGAACGGGGAAGAATCGTCTCCCTGACCAACCTCACCGAGCTGGCGATGTCGCTGGGCGCGGAGCTTTCCGCGAGAACCTACGTGAACGAAGATAACGAGGAGCTTCAGACCTCCGTCGAGAACCTGCTGGTAAAGCTCGACGAGATAGAAGCCAGCCGCAGTGAGATTGAAGACCAACGCCTCCGCGCCCGGGTTTCTCACTCTCGCGGAGCGTTGCTGCGCCTTCTCTCCGAGGGCGACACCGAACCCACCGAGCGACACCGTCAACTGGAACGAGCCGAGGCGGCGTTCTTCACCGCTCAGGCGGATTACGAGGCGGTCTTCCTGACGGCTTCGTCGTCGCGGCAGGCCCTTCGCGATATTGGTGGCTCGATTGTCTGTGAGCATAACCGAGCGGCGGTGCTGGCGGAGCTTGGCTCAACCAGCGCGGAGAACCTCTTCCAGCGTTCCAGAGACCGCGCCGACCTCTTCTCGCTCCAGCGGCTCTCCTGGCGGATTAGCCGTTCGATGGCGGATTATCACCGCGCCCGGAACAACACCATCGCCGCCGGGCTGCATCTGGAGCAGGCACTCACCGGAGTAGAGCGGGAGATTGGTCAGCGTTCCGACACCCGGCTGGACAACCTCTCCTTTACGCAGATTACGATTCTTTACGAACTCGCGCGGCGACTGGCAATCGTTGCCGATGACGGTTCGCCGCCCTGGGTTCACCTTCAGACCGTGCTGCGCTACGTGGGGCGGGTGAGCGATTTTACCGTGCTGCCAACTCCCCCGACCGAGGAGCTGGCAGAACTGCGGGACTGGTACCGGGAAGCCCTCACGATGGCTGCGGAAGCTGGCGACCACTCCCGGCTGGTCGCCCTGCTGGAGTGGCTCCACGGCGATAAGCTCGCCGACCTGACCGCTGACCCCGACCCCACTCTGGAGCGCGTCCTGCTGCCACTGCCTCCGGTGCGCGAGCAGGAGGACTTCACCCTCCAGACCCCATTCTCGGTAACTTTTGCCGAGATTCGCCGCCTCTATGAATCCGCCGTGGAGCTTGCCGCCAGCCAGGGAGACTGGGCGAAGGGCTTCGAGCTGGTGGACAGGCAGTACGCCGCCGAGATGGCGGGTATCTTCGGCGACCGGGAGCTGAACCCTCACTTCGAGATGGACAAGGTCTTTCTCCGCAACGAGCGGTATTCTCAGGAGCAGATAAACCTCCTTGCCACAATCATCTCTGCCTACGGGACGAGCCTTGACCCCGGTGCCGACGCGATCTTGCAGGAACTCCGCCGGGGGTTGGAGGCGGAGCGGCAGAACTATCGCTATCTGGTAGAGGCGGAGCGGCCTCTGCTGCGCTCGCTGGTCGGTACCTATCCCCTTGAAACCGAGGAGATTCAGACCGCTCTGCGCCCCGGAGAGGCGATGCTGAGTTTCTTCTTTGCCGAGGAGAACTGCTACGGCTGGCTGCTGACCACAGAGGGACTGACTGGCAGGTCGCTCGCGCTTGACCGCGCCGCAGCGGCGAAGCTGGTTACCGATGCCAGGAATCATCCCGAACTACTGCCCCTGCTCTACCAGAAATTGATCGCCCCCTTTGAGCCGGAAGCCGATAATCTGCTGACCCTCTATCTGGTTCCCGATGGTCCGCTGTGGGAGGCTCCCTGGTCAGCGATGTTACAGCAGACCGGCAGCCGAACCAGCCACAGCCCGGCGGCGGTGCTGCTCTATTCGCCCTCGGACCTGGGCTACGCTCACGAGCAGCGCAACATTGCCTACGACCGTCCCCTGCTGGCGTTCTCCAACGAAGACAACAACGAGCAGCTTCTGGCGGTACAGATGCGCCGGGTTGATGTGAAGGGCGAGCTGCTGCGGGAGTGGCAGAGTGCCAGCGAGCTACTCAGCGCGGCGACCTCCCGTCGTCTCTTTGACATCACCGCTCCCCTGCGCCTCGACGACAGCGACCCGCTCTACAACGGGCTGTTCATTGGCTCCGCTGAAGATGAAGCCAGCGAGGAGTACCTGAACTTCCACTCCCTGCTGGGGGCGAACATCGGTGCCAACGCCGTCTGCCTCAACGCCCTCGGCGAGACCGCCTGTCCGCCGGAGCGGCTGGGCAGGAACATCGGCGTGCTGCTGCGCGGTTTCTACTACGCCGGAATCCCCAGCGTGGTGCTGAACCTGACCGACGCGGAATCCAAAGCGAGCCGCTACTTCTCTTCGCGTTTTAACGAAAATCTGATGGAAAGCTCTCCCGCCGAGGCCTTCCAGCGAGCGAAGCGGGAGACCCGGCAGGAATATCCCGACGACGACTCTACCGGAACGATGCTCCTCGGCTTTAGTGGATTTTCCGACGAAGAGGCAGTCGCCTTTGCCGAGGAACACTTCACCAAGACCGTCTATTCGGCGCAGGCGAACTACGAAGATCAGCGGTACTCCTTCGCCTGGTATCAGTACCTCAAGGCGGCGGGAATGGCGGAGCAGCTTGGGGATCCCGCCAGTAAGCACAAGCTCTGGTCGGCGGCTGTTGCCGCTGCCGGGGACGATGGCGAGATGACCATCGCCCTGACCTACCAGCGGCGGCTTTACGAGGAAGCCGAGACAGCGGTGGAGCGGGCGCGCGCCCTCCAGCGGCTCTCACGAATCCACGCCGCCCTGGGCGAACTTTCCGACGCGCTGGAGGCGAATCAGAGCTATCTGCTGACCCTGGCGGAGATAGGCGATTCGACCGTCCCCGCTCTGGCAGAGCCATATCTGAAAGGTCACTGGGACAGGGCGTTGCTGCTGGTGCGGCTCTATCGCTACGACAAGGCTCGCGAGGAGTTCGAGCAGGCGCGTCTGCTGGCAGTCGGTGAGGAGCGGCTCGCGACCCGCGCCCGAATCAACCTCGACCTCGCCAACCTCCACTACGCCAATCTGGAGCAGCCGGAACAGGCTCTGCGCTACGCCGAAGAGGCCGAGGAGCTTTACTGGCAGCTTGATGATTCACCGGGACTGGCGGCGGCACTGGCACAGCTTGGGTTCATCCGTACCGCTCTGGGGCAGGCCGACCGCGCCCGGAGCCTCCACGAGGAGGCTCTGACCCTCACCCTGACGCTTGAAGATGCCATCGCCGAGCAGACCCGGCTGGACAACCTCTACGGACTGGCAAAGGCTTACTGGAGTCTTCGCGACTACGAACAATCGGCGCAGATTTGCCAGTCCACGCTAGAGGAGCTTGGCGAGGAAGGCAGCCCCCGGCTGCGCTCGCTCTTCGAGGGAGCCTGGTCGCTGAGTCTGCTGGGACTTCAGCAGGACGAGGCGGCTCTTGAAGCCGCCCAGCGTTCTCTGCAAATGGCAGAGAACGCCGACTACCTGCCGGAGATAGCCGCCGCTAACGCCAACCTCGCCCTCATCCACCGCCTCGGTGGCAGCTTCAACATGGCGGAGCTGCACTTTAACCGGGCGTTGATGTTCGACAAGGCAATCGGCTATCAGCTTGGGATGGAGAAAGACCTGCGCCATCTGGCGATTACCGCCGAGCTGGCTGGCAACCTAGATGAAGCGATAAACTACCACCGCCGCTATCTGAAACTGGACGACGACTCTCCCAGCCGACGACGGGCGTTGGGGTACTACGACCTCGCCCGCCTCAATGGTGATCGAGAAGCGATTCGCCTGGCGGCGGACTACTCCCGCCAGCTTGGTCTGACCGAACTCCCCTGGCGGATTCACTTCGTCAACGAGGAGTACGAGACCGCCCGGCAGTTGGCTCGCCTGACAATTCCCGAAACCGACCTGACCCGGCTCCGCGACGGCCTCTTCACCACGCCTCGCGACCTCTACGCCGAGCTAATCCGCCGAGCCGTCGAAGCAGATGACGCGACGGAGAGCCTGAGCCTGCTGTTGGAGCTACACGCCCTGACCGAGGAGCGACCGTTGCTGAGTACCGAGGTCGTCTGGCCGGAGGGATTGGGCGAGTTACTTGAACAGGAGGTTGACGCAGCCGAGGAGCTGACTATCTCAATCGGCGACCCCAGCGTCGAGGCTCACCACGACCTCCTTGTCAGGGAGATTGTCGTCAACTACCCCGCCTTTGCCGGACTGGTCGGCGATGTCTCCGCCGGGGAAATCCAGTCCCGCCTCGGCTCTCATCAGGCAGCTCTGGCGTGGTTCGTCGATATTGATGGAGACTCCCTCTACAGTTGGCTGCTGACCGCCGACGGGGTGGAGCTGCATCACCTGACAGAAACCGAGACCACGGCAACGGTTTTGGCGTTCCTCACCCAGCTTACCGACCGCCTCGACGAAGACGAGTTTCTTCGCCTCGGTGAGGAGCTTTCTCAGTTGCTGCTGACTCCCTGGAAGGAGCAGCTTGCCGACAGCCGCCTGACCGAGCTAATCCTGCTGCCCGACGGGGTGTTGAAGCAGCTCTCCTTCGCCCTGCTTCCCTGGCAGCGGGGGCAGCTTATCGACCGCTTTGCCATCAGCTACAGCGGTGGGGCGGGACGGGCGGTTCCGACAGAGCATGAGCATGACGAGGTGCTGCTGAGTCTGGCAACCGCCGAGCTGACCTTCGCCCTCCGCGAGGCGCGGGGAATTGCCAACCTCTTCCCGGAAGCCGCCGAGCCGCTGACCGGAAAAGCCGCCAAAGAGAGTTCCTATCACAAGCTGGCTGGTGAAGTCCGCTACCTCCACCTCGCCTGCCACGCCAGCCTGGCGAAGGGCGACCCGCTGGCTTCCTCCCTGTTGCTGAGGGCGGACCGGGGCTGGGGCGAGGACGGACGACTCACCGCAGGAGAGATTATCAGCACGCCGCTGACCTGCGAGCTTGCCGTTCTTTCCGCCTGCCAGACGGCACTGAATGGCAACGGCGGCGGGGACTCCCTGCTCTCCCTGGCACGTGCCTTCCTCTACGCTGGGGCAGATTCCGTCGCCGCTACCTTCTGGCGGGTCTCCGATGTTGCCACCGCCGTGGTGGCTCGTAACCTCTTCCGCTTCATCGCGGAGGGCTACCCTCCGGCGGATGCCCTGCGCGAGGCACAGCTTGAGGCACGAGTAACCTTCCCCGACCCCGCTTACTGGGCGGGCTTTGGCCTCTTCACTAACGGTTTTGAATAACGGAGGAACCCCATGCTGCCCATTACCGAACCAGTCATCGAGCGTGTCGTTGTAGAGAAGTTCATCGAAATCCCCCTGCTGCCGCCAGTCTGGCTGAGTTGGCTGCTGCTGGGAGTCGCCCTGCTGGTCTTCGCTATCGCCCTGGCGGCACTCTTCCGGCTGCGCCATCGGATGCACTACCTCTTCGCCGCTGCGGGGCTGCTGATGGTGGCGCGGCAGGTGGTCGTCCTCTTCGTCCCCACCTGTCCGGGGATTCCCGAAGTCATCCTCGGTCTCAGTCTCCTCGCCTTCGGAATCGGACTGTTTATCTCGCTAAAAGACAAGATGTTGAAGCTCTTCCTACGCAGTCGTTAGGCGTTCCAACCACCACCAACCACAGAGGAGAAACTAATGAAGAAGCTAACCGTCGTCGTCCTGCTGGCTCTGCTGGCAATGAGCCACGCTGTTGAAGGACCAAGTTGGATGATAGAACTCTTACTTCTTAATGTTGACGGAGCAGTAATTGTTGCTGAAAAAGATGATTCCATTTCTGATGGAGAGCTAGAAGTTCTTCATCTGATGGCAGACGTTAAATCCGGTGAAATCGAGATGGCGGTGTTTAGGGAGTGGACGGAGACCATTGATGGTGAATTATTGTATCTGGCTAACTACTTTATTGCAGGACAGCTGCTTAGAGAACTCGAAAGAATAGAATTATCTGGCAACCATTCTGACTTCATCAAGGAAGACTCTGATTTGCTGACAAACATTAACTATAGTCTGGAGCTTGTAGGGGAGGCTTCTGGTTTGGCAGGAAAATATCCAGCAAATCAAAGATCAAAGATATATTTTTACAGCTTACTGCTAGAAGGTATTATCTATGAAGAATGCAATCGCATTTTAGTTAGTGCGGACATCAACTTTGATGGATTGGACGAATTGCAAAAGAGTGACCCCGAAAGTTACAAAATCTACAATGAAGCCATAGTTGATATATTTCAACAACTCGCACAATGGGGTATAGACAAAGCTGTAGATGTTTATGAATCTGTCTATAGACAAGCATGTGAAAACGAATACTATGGTCCAGAGATTTATCGGGCTTTAGTAAATCTTGCTGAAATTAACCCTAACGCAATCACAAACCTGCTCGTGGAGGAAAGGCTTGCCTCCTTTGACTAACCCCACCGTAGCGTAGTAAACTCCCTGCGGCGGGCATTTTTGCTGATGAGGCAATGCCCGCTCTACATCAACACTCACGCTCAGAACCACCCGAAGGACAACCTATGCTCAGTGGCTATCAGGTCAAACGGACTTACCTCGACTTCTTCGTAAAGCACGGCCACACCGAGGTTCCCTCCTCACCGGTGGTTCCTCTGGACGACCCCACCCTGCTGTTCACCTCGGCGGGGATGGTGCAGTTCAAGCCCTACTGGGCGGGGCTGGAGCCGATCCCCTTCTCTCCGGCGCGGGCGTGTTCGGCGCAGAAGTGCTTCCGCCTGAGCGACTTAGAGAACGTGGGACGCACCCCGCGCCATCATACATTTTTCGAGATGCTGGGCAACTTCTCCTTCAACGATTATTTTAAGGAAGAGGTCATCGCCTGGACCTGGGAGCTTTGCACGAAGCTCTACGGCATGGACCCAAAGCGCATCTACGCGACGGTTTACAACGAAGACGACGAGGCGTACAAGCTCTGGCGGGAGATGATCGGCCTGCCCGCAGAGCAAGTTGTGCGGCTGGGCAAGAAAGACAACTTCTGGGGGCCTGCCGGAAAGACCGGAGCCTGCGGACCGTCGTCGGAGCTTTACTGGGACTACGGGGCGGAGTATTCCTGCGGCAAGCCAGGCTGCGCCCCGGGCTGCGACTGCAACCGCTTTGTGGAGTTCTACAACAACGTCTTTCCCCAGTTCGAGATGCAGGAGGACGGCACCCTCGCGCCCCTGAAGAATCGGGGGATTGACACCGGAGTTGGGCTGGAACGGCTGACGGCGGTGATTCAGGGTAAGGACAACAACTACGACACCGACCTCTTCCGCCCGATTGTCGAGGCGGCGGCAAGCATCTTTCAAAAAGATCCCGACGATAAAGAGGCGCGCCCCCGGCTCTGGGCGGTGGCTGACCACGTCCGCGCGCTGACCGTTGCTCTCGGTGAAGGCATCTTCCCCAGCAACACCGGACGGGGCTATGTGCTGCGGCGGCTGCTGCGCCGCGCCGGACGGCTGGCATTCGAGATGGGAATCAAGGAGCCATTCCTCTACCGTCTGGTGGACGCGGTCAACGGAACCCTGAGCGAGGGCTATCCCGACCTCCTCGCCAGTACCGAGCGGACGAAGGCGACCATCCAGCGGGAGGAAGAACGCTTCGACACCACTATTTCCGCCGGGATGGAGATTTTCCAGAAGCTGGTCGAGCGGCTCGACGGCAAGGTCATCAGCGGCGTTGATGCCTTCCGGCTCTACGACACCTACGGCTTCCCCCTTGACCTGACCGAGGTAATGGCGGAGGAGCGGGGACTGAGCGTTGACCTCGACAGCTTCAAGAAGGAGATGGAGCAGGCGAGGCAGACCTCGCGCGCCTCGGCAACCTTCTACTCCGGCGATGACGGCCCGGCGGTCAGCGGTCTGGCGACCACCTTCCGGGGCTACGACACGCTGAAGCTGGAAGCGACGATTGTCGCCCTCTTCGATTCCGATAACAAAGCCGTGGAGGAGCTGACCGAAGGAATGGACGGAGCGGTTGTCCTCGACGAAACACCTTTTTACGCCGAATCCGGCGGGCAGATTGGCGATAGCGGAGAGCTGACCAGCGGTAGCACGATCTTCACCGTTCGTAGCACGAAAAAAGCGGGAGCGGCTTTTCTTCACCTCGGTAAGGTCAAAAACGGCGGCCTGCGGGTGGGCGACAGCCTGACCGCTACGGTTGACGAAACCCTGCGCCGGGGGATTATGGCTCATCACACCGGAACCCACGTCCTGCACTGGGCGTTGCGCCAGGTGCTGGGCGACCACGTAACCCAGGCGGGCAGCTACGTCGGTGCCGACCGGCTCCGCTTCGACATCAACCAGCCGAAGGCGTTGACTGGGCTGGAGATAGAAGCTGTAACCCGGCTGGCAAATGAGAAGATTCTCGCCAACGACCCCGTAACCAAACGGGTGCTGCCGCTGGAAGAAGCGAAGAAGCTCGGCGCGATGGCACTCTTTGGCGAGAAGTACGGCGACGAGGTACGGGTGGTCTCGGTGGGGGATTACTCCGTAGAGTTCTGCGGCGGGTCGCACACCGACCGCTCCGGGGAAATCGGAATGCTGGTCATCACCGGGGAATCCGCTCTGGCGGCGGGAATACGACGGCTGGAGGCGACCTGCGGCATGGCGAGTCTGGAGCATCTGCTCGCGCGAGAGAAGCTCCTCACCACCGCCGCTGGTGAACTAAAGACCTCGCCCGGCGAACTGCCCCGACGAATCCACAGCCTGCTCGATGACAAAAAAACCGCCGAGAAGAAAATCTCCAAACTCGAAGAGCAGCTTGCCGACGGTGGCGGAGGACGAGACCTCGCCAGCGAAGTCAGGGTAGTCAACGGGGTGCAGTTCCTCGCCGTGGAGATGCCCGGCATCAACCCGAAAACCCTGCGCTCCACCGTGGACAAGCTCAAGGAGCAGCTTGGCTCGGCGGTAATCCTTCTTGCCACGGTGAACGAGGGCAAGGTCGCCCTCGCCTGCGGCGTTACCGACGACCTGACCAGCCGCTTCAAGGCCGGGGATATTATCCGCCAGACGGCGACGCTCCTCGGTGGCAAGGGCGGCGGTCGTCCCGACTTCGCCCAGGGCGGCGGAACAGAAATTGACAAACTCCCCGCAGCCCTGGCTGCTGTGGAGGAGATTCTTAGCAGCTAGCCCAAAAGTTGACGCAGGACGGATATTGGACTATACTGCCAGCTGGAGAGAGGGTTGTAAGGAGGTTTGAAATGTCTACAGCTACCATGAATCCAGCCTTTGAACGGGAAATCATCAATTTTGATGGGCTGGTAAACAGCTACTTAACTAGACTGGTACGCCGTTACTCGCAAACCAGAGCTGACCTTGACGAGCAACTAACGGAGCTTCGTAAGCAGCATCGGCAGGCTATCGAGGCGATAGAAAAGGTTGGCAGCACTTTGGGAATGACCCCAGGGATGCCCGAACTGATCCTTGAACTGGAGAAAAAAGACCAGTTGATTCCTCGTCTGCGTTCGCTGTTGGAGTCATATTCCTCTCGTATTCCAGCATTCATTAGCTCCTTTCTGATGCGTTTCTCTTCACGGAGAAAGGCAATCTACGAAGCTGCTGATTTGCTGGATGACATTCTCGATGCTTACGAGGATTTGCTTGAGTCGGCGATTATGATCACAGATCCACGGTTCCGTAAACTACTGAACCTGGTGGAGCCAGCTAATGTGTGATAAACAGCTAGGAACCACAAATGCGGGGTGGCCGATATATGCCACCCCTTCATTTAGTAAAATATACTTAGAATATACGAAAAAGCGAAAGAAACATCGACATATAGATTGGAGTATTAAGGAATTGTTGAGTTCTTTAGGAGAGGGTGAGTATGGTACTAAACTCGGTACTACAAAAGATGGTGGATTAATGCATAAACTTCGTGTTCAGAGAAAGGGTATTGGTAAGAGTTATGGATATCGAGTGATTCATACCGTTTATGAGGATCAAATTAAACTCGTTGCCCTTTACGACAAACGTGAAGTCAGCGATCTTTCCGACAAAATGTACGACGACATCAGAAATAACTTCTAAACAGAAAACGAGGGGAACGCTCCCCTCGTTTAACATAACCATTATAACTTCATACTCTTATGCAGCTAACCCACAAACTATCTTTGGAGCTACTCTCTCGGCTGCGGCGGCGATGTCCGGTGCGGGTTTGTGTGCTGGAGGACAGCCCCGGCGCGCGGATTCTCGACCGTCTGCTGCGCCCCTTCGGGATTTCCTTCTTCAGCTTCGCCGCCTTCACCTGGGCGGGGACAATCTACCTCTCCCGGCGGCTCTTCAACACCGCTGGCGGGTACAAGGTGCTGCGCCACGAGGCGGTTCACCTCCTCGACCAGCACCGCCTGGGGCTGCCACCCTTCATCATCGGCTACCTGCTGCTCCTGCCCGTCGGTTTGACCATCCGGGCGTACTTCGAGTGGCGGGGCTATCGAGAGACCCTGCGCGCCTGGTGGGAGGATTCGCCGATGAAGGCACACCGTCGCGGGGAGCGACTCGTCGGGCAGTTTACCTCACGACGCTACGGCTTCATGTGGCTGCCAGCGGGAATGGTTCGCCGCCGGGTGGAGCGGGAGTTAACTCGGCTGGAGCAAACCAATGGACAACCGTGGCAGGGGCTGGAATTACTCAGTCCGCCTCGGACTGGTCAGCATCGTCATCGTCGTCGTCGGCCTCGTTAAGGGCGGAGTGAATCATCCTCAGGTCGCCCAGCAGAACGACCATCGCCAGCAGTCCGAGGAATGAGCCGGAGATTGCGTCCCAGAGACCAAGCTCTGAAAAGACATCGAGAGACCAGACCAGATGGATTACCGCCACCGCCAGGGCTACAATTCCGGTCTTGAGGCGGGGGAGCTGTCCTCGGCGCAGGGGCAGGGTTATCAACAGCAGACCAGCCGCGGTGATGAAGTCCAGCGCGGACATCAGCATTCCGCCGGGGGCCTCAATCGCGTTCCAGCCAACAGCGACCAAGAGGGCAACTCGCCTTGCCAAAAGAGCGGCGGCAACGCCTAGTCCACCGTAGATAAAGAGTTGTCTGACGCGGGGTGAGGTCATATCTGTGTGGGGTTCAGGGAAAGGTTTTGAGCGCGCGGGGACACGGCATGCCGTGTCTTTTTTTATTTTACAACGCTGGCGCGGATAATCAGAAACTCAGCGATGATCCGAGATGATTGCAGGTGATGCTCTCGAAAGAGTTCGTCGCTGACCTGGGGTTCGACCATTTCTTCGATAGCAAAGCCGCTGTTTATCAAGGTGTTAAGCCACCAGGAAAGGGGACGGTGGAAGCGGGGAACCTGAAAGTCCGTTAGCCGTTCTTTCAGCTCCTGCGGGGTTCGGGAGAATATCCACTGTTCGATCTCACCATCGGTGTGGCGGAAGTAATCTCCCACCGCCAGGGCGTAATGCCTGCCATTGTCGTCGTTAATCCAGTAGCGTATCGGCGGACCAAAGCAGGGGTGGCTGATGGAGAACTGGAGCCAGCCACCGGGCTTCAAAACTCGCTTTGCCTCGGCGAAGACCCCTTGCTGGTCGGGCAGATCCATCAGGCTCATGAAAGCGGTCAGGAAGTCGAAGCTGTCATCCTCGAAGGGCAGCTCTTCGGCATTGCCGAGTTGATAGCTAATCCCCAGCGGCTCCCTGAGTTCCGATTCCTGGGCGGCTTTGATGAAGCTCGGCGCGAGGTCGAGGGCGGTCATCAGCGCGCCCTGTTTGGCGAGCAACCGGGTGTTGTGGCCCTCACCACAGCCGATGTCCAGCCCGCTCAGATTGCTGATGTCGGGGAGCATCTTCAGAAACGCCGGGGTGTTGAGCAGGTCGCGACATACATCGTAGCCCTCCCGACTGAGTTTCGTCCAGACGGCGGCGTTGCCTTCCCAATAGTGTTGAAGCTCTTTGGAGTTCATGCGAAGACCTCTACACACAGGATGTTAAGACAAGGGGTTTCAACCCCTTGTAAAAACAGAAATACGTTGCAAGTTCGCAAGGGGCTGAAGCCCCTTGTCTATTGTGTCTTGGGGAAACCGTAGGGACGAACCTTGTGTTCGCCCTTTGCGGATTTACCCATCACCCCCAGCCCCTCAATCACCCGTAGGGGCGGGTGTCCACACCCATTAGCCGGACGAAGTCCGGCTGCCACGGGATATCCAAATCCAAACCGCTTGTTCAATTGCGCAGCGAAATCATCTGCCACCTGTTGATATACAAAAGGAGATATTGGCTGGCGATAGCCCCCCTTCCTAAATCCTTCCCCCCAATGGGGGGAAGGGGCTATTTTATTGAAGGGCGAAGCCCGGTACTAAGATGCAACGCTTGGCGTTGCTGCGTTGCTAATACTTGAACTTCCACTTCAGGTTGAAGCGGTAGGTGTACTTGTCCTCTTCCTCTTCGCCGGAGGCCTGGAGCGCCAGGTACTTGTTGATGTAATACTCAATCAGCACCTTCGAGCTGCCCTCGTTGAGCATGTCTCTGGTGTAGGCGACGTAAACGTCTTCCCAGAGGTACTTGCCCACGGTTACGTTGAGCTTGTCCACGCCGCCTTCACTCATCTCGCTCTCCAGCTTGACCGTGTCCAGCCCAACGGTTTCGCGTGCCAGGCGACTGAGCTTCGCCTCCATGAAGCGGGTCAGGTAGAGTGCCGCCTGGTTGGCGGCCTGTCCGGCAATCCCGCCAGCACCCTCGGTATCCATCGTCTGCTGGAACTCCTCCCAGGTCATGTCCATAGCGATGAGCATCATGATGTCCCGCTCCGGCAGGTCGGGCTGCTCTTTGCAGGAAAGCTCGATGGTCGGCTCCGAGGCGCGACCTCCGATGTCAATGACCAGAGTGAGCGGGTCGCCACTGCGACGCAGGCGGCTCGACGCGGTGATGGAGAGGCTGGGATCCGGCGGAGTAAAGCGGTTGAAGGTGATCGTTCCTTCATCGAGGTCAAAGGCCTTGTCGAGGAAATAGACGTTGCCGCGAACCGTTTCCAGTCGTCCACGCAGGGCGGGGCCGTTTTCTTTGAGGGAGAGATTCAGGTCGGCACGCACCTCCAGATCGGTCAGGTCAGAGCGCACCCAGAGGTTGTGTTTTGCCA
>SWBW01009683.1_pt1 | contig 21124 bp, 23 predicted proteins | sample 4693041 | NCBI WGS metagenome assembly SWBW01 (sample SAMN10267271, study PRJNA491770) | bioreactor metagenome | isolation source: DHS bioreactor inoculated with marine methane seep sediment | place: Japan: Omine Ridge, Nankai Trough | collected 2006-05-06 | reverse complement strand
TTTTTTTCGCCATGTCTTCGCCGCCAGGCACGGAAATGGTCAGCTCAAGGCCTGCCCGCTCCAGCAAGGCGCCGGCCGCACTGCGCACATTGGCTTCGATGTTACGCCGCGGCACCGGATTAATGGCCGGCCCGCCTACCTCCAGGCCCAGGCCCTGCATAGTGATCGTGCCGACGCCTTCGCCGCCTTTCAGCAGCACCACACCGGGCGCGTCCGGCAATAGCCGCGCATCGGCGGTCAACGGCGCCTTGTCGGTGACATCGGGATCATCGCCGGCATCCTTGATAACGACTGCATGGGCCAAACCGCCATCACAACGTCCGTCGCGGACTGCAAAGCGCACCCGCTGGCCGTTGGGCAAATCGCAATCGACCGCCTCGGGCACCGCGCCGTCCACCAGGCCCAGCACCGCCGCCCGCGCCGCCGCGGCGGAGCAGGCGCCGGTGGTGTAGCCTTTGCGGGTGCCTTTGGCTTTTTTTTCCATGCGCGAGATCAGCCGGCCGCTTTTTGCCGCGCTTCGGCCAGCGCCAGCAAGGCGTGGATCGCGGCCACTACCAGGGTGGAGCCGCCTTTGCGCCCGTCAATGACCATCCAGGGCACCGCGTCAATTTCGCTCAGTACCGCTTTGGATTCGGCGGCGGAAACGAACCCCACCGGCATGCCGATCACCAGCGCGGGTTTGATCTGCCCGTCGTTGATCATGCGCACCAATTCCAGCAGCGCGGTCGGCGCATTGCCGACCGCGACGATGCCGCCGTCCAGCAAATTCAGCCGCTGCGCCTTGCGCATGGCCTGCACGGCACGGGTGCTATTTTCAGCTTTGGCCTGAGCGATCACATCCTCATCGGCGATGAATTGATGCGTGGCGACGCCAAAGTGATCCAGGCGCGGTTTGGACAAGCCCACGCAGATCATTTCCACGTCGGCGACGATAGGCGCCCCCCGAATGATGGCCTGTAAACCGGCGGCCACCGCATCGGGATGGAAGCGGGTCAGGCCGTTGAATTCAAAATCCGCCGAGGCGTGGATCATGCGCCGCACCACTTGCCATTGCTGCTCGCTATAGCTGTGCGGACCGGCTTCGTTGTCGACGATGGCGAACGAATCGTGTTCGATCCGGCGGCCGGCGTCGGTAAGCTGTTCGGTGACGATATTGTTCATGGTGTAACCCGTTATGCGTGATGATGACCGTGGTGGCCGTGATCGGCGGCGAATTCGCGGTATTTGCAGCCGTCGCACTCCATCATGGCCGGGGGCTGCGTATGAGCGGCTTGATCGATGCGCCGTTCCAGCATGGCGTAAATTTCGTCCTCAAACCCCAAATAATCGCCCTGGGCAAAACGGATGCGCGGATATTGGCTCTGCAAGCCCGCCATCTGGCGATGGATGCGCTCGATCAGCGTACCGGTGAACAGATAGTACGGCAGCACCACAATCTGCCGCATTTCCAGCCTGGCCTGGCGTTGCACCATCGATTCCAGGCGCGGATGGGTGATGCCGGTAAAGGCAATATCGACCATCGGGTGCTCGCCGTCTTCGTACAGCCAGCGCGCCATTTTGGCCACTTCGCCGTTGGCGACCCGGTCCGAAGAGCCGCGGCCCAGCAGAATGACGCCGGTGTTACGCGGGTCGGGCATGTCCAGGCTGGTCATGGCTTTGCGCAGATTGCGCTTGAGAATAGCCAGAATATCCTCGCTGGCGCCCAGGTGGCGGCAATAGACAAACTCAACCTCTGGATGCCGCAGCCGGGCATGCTCGATATGCTCGGGGATCTCCATCTTGACGTGGCCGGCGGCATTGAGGATCAACGGCACCACGACGACCTGCCCCCCGTGCCGGGCCGCGCGATCCAGACCTTCGTCAATCAGCACTTCGGCAAATTCGATAAAGCAGACTTCCAGGCGCCGTTGCGGTTGGCGGGCACGCCATTGATCGGCAAAGGCCTCGACTTCGAGATTGCCGGACGTCTCGCGCGAGCCGTGTCCGATCAATAAAATGGTTTGCTGATTCATATCCTGTCTCATGGTTTGACGGCCTTGCGGAAACGATGCGAAAACCCGGCATCGTAGAGTTTTGAATGCCGGATCTCCGGCCAATGGCGGGCGCCCAGTGCCGGGCTGGCGATGATCATCGCCTGGCTGTTGATCTTTTCGGCGCGGCATTTGTCGCGAATGTCCTTAAGCGTGCCGCGGACGATCTTTTCTTCATCCGGCCAGCTGGCTTTTTGCACCACCAGGATCGGCGCTTGTTCGTCCCAGCCTGCGGCAAGCAAAGCCCGTTGCACATCCGACAGCAGGGTGATGGATAAAAAGATGCATAGCGTGGTGTGATGCGAAGCCAGGGATTCCAGATCCTCTCCGGCCGGCATCGGCGTGCGTCCGGCCACACGGGTGAGGATCACCGTCTGCGTCACCTCGGGCAGGGTCAGCGTTTCGCCGGCAGCGGCGGCGGAAGCCATCGCCGAAGACACGCCCGGCACTACGGCCCAGGGAATGCCCGCCGCATCGAGCGGCTGTACCATTTCGACCAGTGCGCCATACAGCCCGGGATCGCCGGTTTGCAACCGTACCACGGTTTTATGCTGCCGCGCCTGCTCTATCAACCAGCCGGTAATTTCCTCCAGGGTCATGTCTTTCGAGTCGCGGACCAGGCAGGTAGCCGGGGCGTAAAGGGTAGCGGCCTCATTGACCAGGGAGCCGGCATAGAGCACGGCGCCGGCCTGCCGCAGCAGGCGCTGGCCTTTGACGGTAATGAGCTCCGGGTCACCGGGGCCTGCGCCGACGAACCAGACCTGGCCAGTGGCGCCTTCGGTGTTATTGGAAAGAGTCATTCGCTTCTGCCTTGCAAACGGTTAAAGATCAGTGCCGAGAGCACGCCCAATACCATCCAGAACGCCGCGTTACTGAGCGCGCTGGCCCAGCGGAACTGGTTTTGCAACAGCGCCGGCGCCAGGCTTTCATCCACTTCAGGCTGCGGCGCACCCAGCAGATGCGGTATCAGCAACAGCAGCACGCCGGCCATCCTTAGCGGCCAGTTGTCCTGTAGAAAAACCAGCCCCAGCCCGCCCGCGGTCGCCACCACCGTGCCCAGCCACCAGTATTGCCTTACCATCAGATCCGCGGCTGTCGTGCCCGGCAGGTCCGGCGGCAGCCCTATGGCCGGGGCGGCAAAAAATACCGCGTAGCCGGCCAATCCCCAGGCCAGGCCCCGCCCTATTCCAGGCGGCTTTCGCAGTGAGAAAGCCCCCGTCAGCATCAGCGCAAAGCCGATGGCCATCACTATATTGCTGCCGGCCGTTGATAAGGTCCGCTGCCAGCCGTCTTCCGGTTGCCAGGCCAGTTCATCGAGCCCAGGGTCGATAGCATGCTCATGATGAACCGCTTCAGCGGCAACTTCATAGGTTTCGGCCTGAAGAATCAACGGCGTCACCCAGAAAATCTGCAGCATGGACAGCAGCAGCGCCGCGACAATACCGGCCGGTAGCGCGGAAAATACAATATGTTTGAACTTGCCGGGCATCAGTGGCAAGGAAAGCCGGTAGCGTGGCGGGTATCGTGGGTCGCGTTATGCACTTCGGCAATCGGGGCAAAGCCAACGACCAGCAGTAGGGCAAAGCCCAGTATAATCGTTGACAAAGCGGGAATCAGGCGTGTGGTTGCCTGGCGAAGCGTCTGGCTTGAATGGGTTTCAGCAAGCATGTCGGGTTTCCTAATAAAGTAAGGGATGGGAGCCGACTGCTATCTTGGGAAAACACGTACGCGTAATACAGCCCGGGCTGCGTCACTGGCATACGGCTCCCCTCCGGAGTCGGTGTCCTTCATATGATCAGGCCGGCCTTCTGGCTTGCCGTCATCTGTATCGACCCGCCTTCCCGTTCCTAACGTACAGTGGCATAGAGGTGATACATCAGGCTTACAGCAGCGGGGGCTGCGCCGGATTTGACCGAACCTGAGGCCAATCGCACCGGACTTTCCGTTTCACCCTGGCGCGCGGACCGCGCGCCAGGGCACCTAATCATTGCGGCAAGTATAAACCAATACGATTGAAAACTGAATCGGTCAAATCTGGCGCGCTGACACAAACGCTGACGGCTGTCGAATGCTGGGTCAGCGATAACGGCGCGGGTATTCCCGAAGATCGCCTCACCGTCATCTTCGACAAGCTGGAAACCGATCCGGAAAAAGAGGGAGAGTAAGCAAGGCATCGGCTCGACCTTCCGGTTCACGCTTCCCGGCCAGACGCATTAGCGGCGCCGGTCTGAAGGATCTTGCTAATCAGGCCGTGGCGGTGTTAGTCTTGCCGGCTCTATTCACTCGAAACCAGCCAAACCGATGAATTTCCATGCCTCAGTCCTGCGAAACCGTCATCCAGGGGTGTACTTAAGCTGATGGCCCCGATTGTCGGCATACTGCTGGCCGCCGGCGCCAGCCGGCGCTTTGGCGCCGACAAACTGAGCCATCCATTGCCCGATGGCGACTTGGTAGCAGTACGCGCCTGCCGCAACCTGCTGGCCGGCACCGATGCGGTGCTGGCGGTGGTCCGACCCGGCAGCGAGGCATTGGCGGCCCGACTGCGGGCCGAAGGCGCGGCGGTTCAGATCTGCGCCGATGCCGATCAAGGGATGGGCGCGAGCCTGGCTTGTGGCGTTCGCGCCCGACCGGAAGCCGCGGGCTGGCTGGTCGCGCTGGCGGACATGCCGTGGATAGCGCCCGCGACCATCCAAAGCGTGGCCGATGCGCTACGCTCGGGCGCCCGGATCGCGGCGCCGTACTGGCAAGGCCGGCGCGGACATCCGGTAGGCTTTTCGCCGCTCCTGGGCCCGAACCTGGCGGCATTGAACGGCGACACCGGCGCGAAAACGGTGATTCAGGCCCATCTTGAACAGCTCCGCCTTGTCGTCTGCGATGATCCGGGCGTACTTCGGGACATCGACAGACCGGAGGATTTGGACATCCGGACAATAATGGGGGCATCATCATGAGCCGGGACCTTCTCAACCTTCAGCTGGAACTGCACGAAGCACGCCGCCCTTATGCGCTGGCCACGGTAGTGGAAATACTGGGCTCATCCTCGGCCAAACCGGCCTCCAAGGCGCTGATCGACCTGTCGGGCAAGGTGATTGCCGGCTGGGTCGGCGGCGGCTGCACGCAGTCCATGGTGTCCAGTGCGGCGCTTGAGTGCCTTGATACAGGAGCCCCCCGCGTGATCGAAATTGACCTGAATGATGAAGTGTTCGGCGCCGGCATGCCTTGCGGCGGCAGTATGCGCGTGTATGTCGAACCGGTCTTACCCAAGCCCCTGCTCTGGCTGATGGGACACGGGCGCATCGTGGAAAGCCTTTGCGAATTCGCCCAGCGCTTAGGCTTCGATGTGATCGTCAACGACCCGCAGGCCACCGTCGAGCGCTTTCCCACGGCCCTGCGCGTGATCAGCGACGACAGCCGCTATCAGCAATTGCAGCCGCAAACGGGCGATTTCGTGGTCATCGCCACGCATCACAAGGGCGATTACGACTCCCTGACCCGTGCGCTGCAATCGGAAGCCTTGTATATATCGCTGGTCGCCAGCCGCAAGCGCGCGAATCTGGTACTGGAGCGATTGCGCCAAGAGGGCTGCCCCGAGACCCGCCTCGCCAGGGTACGGGCGCCTGCCGGACTGAACCTGGGCGCGAAGCTGCCGGAAGAGATCGCCTTGTCCATCGTCAGCGAAATGGTGCTGGTAAGGCGGGGCGGCTGCGGCGAGCCATTGAGCAAAACACCGCCGGCGACGGACTAAGTAACAGACGGATTCCGCCACAAGCTGCCGGGTAGGCGCCTTTACGGGCCGATGAAGCCTGTGTAGAATTCCGGCCAACACGCAGCCGATACCTAAGGCCGGCGCCTTGCATTTTTAACGACTCGAGGGAGAAATGCCCCATGACCACGCTCAATATCAACGGCAAGCCCCATCAGGTCGACTTGCCGGCGGACACCCCCCTGCTCTGGGCCCTGCGCGACCATCTGGGCCTGACCGGCACCAAGTTCGGTTGCGGCATGGCTTTATGCGGCGCCTGCACGGTGCATCTCGACGGTGAACCCACGCGCGCCTGCGTGACGCCCATTTCGGCCGCCGCCGACAAAAAAATCGTTACCATCGAAGCCATCGACCAGGATGCGACCGGGAAGAAAGTCCAGGAGGCCTGGCTGGCGCTGGGCGTGCCGCAATGCGGTTATTGCCAGCCCGGCCAGGTCATGGCGGCCACGGCCCTGCTCAAACAAAAACCCCAACCCACCGATGCCGATATCGATGCGGCCATGAGCGGCAATATCTGCCGGTGCGGCACCTATCCCCGCATACGCGCCGCCATCAAACAGGCTGCCGGGCTAACGGAGGTCAAGTCATGAAAAAACCGCTGGATCGCCCCGAATTGGATGAACTGCACATCGTCAACATCAGCCGCCGCACCTTCCTCAAGGAGCTAGCGCTCACCGGATTCGTATTGGCCGCCGGCTTTCCCCTGCTGAGCGAGGCGGACGAAACCGCTCCGCACACAGACGAGGCGAAGTATGGCGCCGACGCCATGCCGCACGGCTGGGTGGACAATCCGCTGGTATTCGTCGCGATAGCCGACGATGGCGCGGTCACTATCGTCTGCCACCGCTCGGAAATGGGACAGGGCATACGTACCAGCCTGCCCATGGTCGTGGCCGACGAACTCGAAGCCGACTGGCAACGCGTGCGCGTCGAGCAGGCGCCCGGCGACGAAGTGCGCTACGGCAATCAGGATACCGACGGCTCCCGCAGCATGCGCCATTTTTTCCTGCCCATGCGCCGGGTCGGCGCGGCGGCCCGCGCCATGCTGGAATCGGCGGCGGCCGCGCAATGGCAAGTGCCGGTCCAGGAAGTCCGTGCCGAACAGCACCAGGTCCGTCATCCCGCCACCGGCCGAACACTCGGCTACGGCCAGCTGGCCCAGGCGGCGGCAAAACTGCCGGTGCCTGACCGCGACAGTTTGCGCCTGAAGAAACCTTCGGAGTTCCGCTACATCAGCAAGGGCCGGGTCGGCCTCTACGACGGGCAGGATATGATCAAGGGCCAGGGACAGTATGGCATCGATGTCCGCCTCGAGGGCATGTTGTATGCGGTGATAGCCCGTCCGCCCGTTTACGGCGGCAAGGCCTTGAGCTACGATGCCGGCGAGGCCCTTAAAGTACCGGGCGTGGTGCGCGTCATCGAGCTCAAGGGCAGTCCGCCGCCCGCCGATTACAACCCGCTCGGCGGCATCGCCGTGATCGCCCGCAATACCTGGGCGGCCATTCAGGGGCGCGAGGCGCTCAAGATCGAATGGGAGAAAGGCCCTCACGGCAGCTATGATTCGGTGGCTTACCGGGCCGAGCTCGAGGCCGCCGCGCGCCAACCGGGCAAAGTGGTGCGCAACAGCGGCGACGTCGATGCCGCGTTGCAAGGCGCGGCCAAGCGAGTGTCGGCCGAATACTACCTCCCGCATCTCGCCCAGGCGCCGATGGAGCCGCCGGCGGCAACGGCCCGCATCGTCAACGGCCAGTGCGAGGTCTGGAGCTGCACGCAGGCCCCGCAGGTATCGCGGGAGCGCGTGGCCAAATGGCTCCAGTTGCCGGAAGACAACGTCACGGTATACGTCACTCTGCTCGGCGGCGCTTTCGGACGCAAATCCAAACCCGACTACATTATCGAGGCGGCGCTATTGTCGCAGGCCATGGACGGCCAGCCGGTCAAGCTGACCTGGACTCGCGAGGATGACCTGCATCATTCTTATTTCCACACGGTTTCAGTCGAGCGACTGGAGGCGGGACTGGATGCCCGGGGCAAGCCGGTGGCCTGGCTGCACAGAACGGTGGCGCCCACCATTTCATCCACCTTCGCGCCTGACAGCAAACATCAGATGACGGCCGAACTCGGCATGGGCGTCATCAATGTGCCTTTCGCGATCCCCAATCTGCGGGTCGAAAACCCCGAGGCCGAGGCGCATACCCGCATCGGCTGGTTTCGTTCGGTGTCCAACATCCCGCATGCCTTCGCCATTCAGTCTTTCGTCGCCGAACTGGCCGCGGAGGCAGGCCTCGATCCTAAGGATTACCTGCTGGACCTGATCGGTCCGCCTCGCCGTATCGATCCGCGTACCCTTGAAGATACCTGGAACCAGGGCGAATCGCCCGAAGTGTACCCGGTGGACACCGGGCGTCTGCGCCGTGTGACTGAAACCGCCGCGCGCGAGGCCGGCTGGGGACGCACGCTGCCCAAGGGCCGGGGATTGGGCATCGCCGCCCATTACAGCTTCGTCACTTACGTGGCTGTCGTGGTGGAAGCCGCCATCGGCGAGGACGGCAGCCTGAGCATTCCCAGAGTCGACGTGGCCGTGGACTGCGGCCCCCAGGTCAATCCGGAACGCATCCGTTCACAAATCGAGGGCGCCTGCATCATGGGCGTCAGTCTGGCTACGCTGGGCGAGATCAGCTTCAAAGACGGCGCGGTGGTACAGGATAACTTCCACACTTACGAACTCACCCGCATGGATGATGCGCCCTGCGAAATTCGGGTACATTTGCTGCCGGCAACCGACTTCGATACGCCGCTCGGCGGGGTGGGCGAACCGGGCGTACCGCCTATTGCGCCGGCATTGTGCAACGCGATTTTTGCCGCGACCGGCCAGCGCATCCGCCAACTGCCCATCCGGGATCAGTTGAGGAAAGACTGAACGCTTCTTTCAGCATTGCCGCGATTTAATCGCTCCCTATCCTGCCGGCTGGCACGCGTTTTCATGCCTGCGCTGCCGGCAGGTCCGGTCTTTGACGTCTCAATTCCGGCCATGCCGGTTGCGTTGTCCGCAACGCAGGCGGCCACGCCACAGCTAGACCGTAATGATACGGATGGCAATTCGGCCGGAAACATGAATAATCATTGCAAAGATAGCGGAAATCTTACCTGGATCAGTGTCAATGATTCACCATGCATCGACCTGATCTGTCCTCTGCCTGGTATGTCATCGGCAGCCGATTACTCAGCATATTAGGGATGGATAATTTTCACACTCACAGATAAGGAGGACTACCCATGCATGTTCAACCGCCTGAGAGTGACCATCCGCCAGGAACTTTCTGCGAAAGAACGGCGGAAGCAATCAAATCCTTGAAACAAGAGATCGAAACCAAGACGCGCGAAATTGAAAACCAGAAACAGCAACTTACTGAGCTGCAAGCCCAGCACAATCCAGATGCTGACCGCATCCTGGAGCTCAAGAGTTCAGTACAAGAGTTGGAGGATGAACTGGAAACGGACCGGGAGGAACTTACCGTGCTCGAGGAAGAATTTAATGCGGAATGCTTGCCGTAAAGTCTGGCCGCATTGCCAAATTTCCAGAGCATGGCAGTTTGAACCATCTGTTATAGACCACCCTGTAAAATCAAGAATACCCCAATGAATCATGGTGTTTTTTATCTGTTGATCGATAGTGATTATGGAAAACTTGTTTGATCGAAAAAACGCCCCGGACGATTCTATAAGCCGGTAGGGGTGGATTAGCCTGAATATTTCACCACGAAGGACACGAAGGATTTTCAATTCAATTACTTGCAAATATTTCATAATGAGCTCATGAAGTTATCTGTGAGAAATGATAATGCCATGATTTTCTTCGTGTTCTTCGTGTTCTCTGTGGTTTCATGAAATATCCGGGTTAGGCTAAAAATAACCTCCGCAATCCCTTCAGGTTAATGCTGTCTCCATGGGAGCGATGCCTTTATGCCCTTTGGGTATAACATCGCGATCTAAAATCGCCCGGCAAGTCGCGATGTAGGCATCGCTCCCACCCATTGTGACCCGCATTTAAAACCATGCCATTATTCAATGCCGAGTCCTGAGAGCGGCTTTGAAAGGCTGGATGAACAATGCCCGGCACGGCGGACGGCATAACCGTCTGTCTATGCGTAACATCGGATATTGGGGCTTTTTTCCAGCCGCGACTGACCGCACTCGGCCAATGGTTATTTAACGCCCCTCGCCTCCATCCGCGCCAAACCCGGCATCGAACAGAGCCTCATCAGGTCCCGCCAGCCATGACGATCGCGCGATCGAGCGCGTCAATGAATGGCCGAGCAAAATGCCGGCCGCCGGGCCGTCTCGACCTATCCCAACGCGTGGAAGTTACCATGTCGCGCTATGTCCGGCTATAATACAGGCACTCGATCCCGCAACGCGTGCTCGGCCATATCATATCAGTCCAAACCTTGCAAAACCGGCGCAAAAAACGTCCGGAATTGCTTAATAAACGCGTTTGTAATCAGACGGGACTTGATATTTTCCTAACCCCGAAATCTTGTCAAATGCACATAGGAGCAGCCGCAGGATGACTGCCGAACTTTTTATTTACTCTGTCATTCAGTTACTTGGAACCGCCGGCGCATTCTTTCTTGCCTATCGGTCTTTCCAGAAACGCCGGATTCAGCTAGGCGATGAGCCGACACTGCCCCAATATTTTTCCCGCAGAACCACCTACTGGATAGGGATCGCGACGTACTGCACGTTTATCGCGGCATCTTACTTGTTGCTCACCTCGCGGTGGCTGCCCTTGGAACCGCTGGTGACGCTCATCGTGAAGAGCATCCGCTCGCGGGATTTGACCAGCCTGCTGAACGGACTGGACGGAAACACGATCATTCCTTTGATTGCCGCCGGACTGTTTCTTTTTTTTATCGCCTGGGAAAACAAATTTAACCCCATACTGATTTTAAGGGACAGCATCCACGACGCTTTCGCGATTCCGACCAAAGCGGTAGAAGTCTATAACGCGTTAATCACGTCGAGATTATCGGCGGTCGACGACAGCCTGAAGAGCCAAATCGCCAATCGTCTGCTGGCGCCGAGCATTGACCCGGGCGATTTCGAAAAATCCAGCGCCACGGTCGAATACAAATGGGCGCATAACTGCCTGCTTTTCGACCAGATACAGAGCTACGCCAACCAGTCATCGTTTCGGCGTTTTTTTAACGAACCGTCGCTCAAATGGGGTGAAATCTGTATCTCCTACAACGCGATGTCCGAGAAAGTCATCGTCTGGAGAGAATCGGAACCTCACTACACCAAGACAGTAAACCTGATCAAGGAACTGGACCACCTGACCGGCCTGCTCTGTCGTCTGCTCGCCTCACTGGTCGTGTTCGGGAGCGCAAGCGAAAATGATATCTGGACAACCGTGAAGCAACTCGGCGGCAACGTCCACGAGGCTCGCCTTAAACATACTTATAAATATATTCTGCAATTCATGGCCGCCACTTCCATCGGGGTCATACTGGGCCGGGAGACTTCGGTGGCGCTGCACAATGCCTTCCTGTTTCCCGATGAACCGCTGGCGCACTTCGACGGCAACACCCTCCGCTGGATCGCCTATGTGATTCCGATGTATGTCCTGCCGATAGCGCTGGTCTTTATTTCACGAACGCTCGCCTTCAGGCAGCAACAGGAACATTCCGATCAAAATTATGGCTTCTATATGGCCATGATGATAATGGGGTTCATTGTCAGTACCACGGTATCGACGCTTGTTCTCGAGTTGACTTTCTACCGCAGGGAATCGTTCGATTTTCTGGAAAGCTTCATACAGCATATGCGCTGGGGAATCCTGCCGGCACTCATGTGCGGTTTTGTGGCTTATCGAATGGACACGCCGGTAAGCGATTCAGAAGCCCCGGGTAAACTCATTATGGCTGCCGGCTTGCGTTTTCTCGGCTGGGGATCGGTCGCCGTCATTATCATGCTGTATGCGACCGACGACATGACCGTGCCGGAGCCCAACCTGCGTTTCACCATTGTTGGCACGTCCTTTTTCGTGATCGGTCTGTTGGGAGCGGCTGCCCGTTTCAAAACGGCGAGGCCTGATGATTAGGATTAGCCGTTTCATGCTTGTGGTTGCATTCCGGAAAGGCGTCATCTGATGTGATGCAGCGCTGTAGGGTCGAATTGACTTGCCTGCCAAATTGACAACTGATTTCAGTATCACGGGCAGTCATTCACAAGTAGCTTAAAATCGGGGCCGATGTGCGTCACAATTGTTCTGCATATCGGCCCCGCTGATGTTGACGTTGATTCGCTAAAAGGCCGTCGATACCCTATCCCTTAATGCACAGTACCTGCTTCAAGGTATGAACGACTTCCACCAGGTCGCTTTGATTCGCCATGACGGTATCAATGTCCTTATAGGCGCCGGGCAGCTCATCCAGAATGCCCTTGTCCTTTCGGCACTCCACGCCTGCGGTTTGCTCCTCGGCATGGCGTTCGCTGAATTGCTGCTTGGCGGCGTTGCGGCTCATACGCCGGCCCGCGCCGTGCGAGCAGGAACAGAATGACTGGACATTGCCTTTACCGCGCACGATATAGGATTTGTCCCCCATGCTCCCGGGAATGATCCCCAATTCGCCTTCTCCGGCACGAATCGCCCCTTTGCGCGTCACCCAAACCCAAGCATCGAAATGCCGCTCACGCGTCACATAATTGTGATGACAATTCACGGCTTCCTTGGTGATGCCGAACTTGGGCAGTTTTTTACGCAAAGCCTCGACAATTAAATACATCATCTCGCGCCGGTTGGCCTCTGCATAATCCTGCGCCCAAGCCACGGCTTGCAGATAATCGTCGTAGTGCTCCGCGCCCTCGCTGAAGTAGGCCAGGTCCTTGTCCGGCAGATGATGCAGATGCCGTCCCATATCCTTGCGCGCCAATGCGATAAAGTATTCACCGATGGAATTGCCTATGCCGCGGCTGCCGGAATGCAACATCACCCAGACGTCTTGATTTTCATCCAGGCATAACTCGATGAAATGATTGCCGCCGCCCAGGGTGCCGATTTGGCGTATCCAGGTCTGATACGGCTTTTTCTGCATGGCATACAGCTTGGGATGCTTTTGCAAGATCGCGTGCATGCCGCCGGACAAGGCGCGTATGGTCGATTCCCGAGCCCTGTCCTGTTTGTGCATCGCAAAACCGACCGGAATGGCCGACTCGATATGCAAACGCAAGCCGCGCAGATTATCCGGCAAGTCCTTGGCTTTGATAGACAACCTCAATGCATTCATGCCGCAACCGATATCGACGCCGACGGCCGCCGGAATGATCGCGCCAAGAGTCGGAATCACCGAACCGACAGTCGCGCCTTTGCCCAGATGCACATCCGGCATCACCGCGATATGACTATGCACAAACGGCATTTGCGATAAGTTATACAACTGCTGCATCGCCTCATGCTCGATATCGTCGGTATAAATTTTGACCGGGACTTTGCCTTTGGTCATGATGCGTTTTATCGGCATGGCACAGCCTCCCCGGACAATCCGCTGACATATTCAAGGCTCAAGAGCGGCATACGCTTGCGGTGGAAATTGCGCGCCAGTTCGGTGCGCAGCCAGGATTGGCCGCCTGCTAACGCATGCTCTACCTGAGAATCCGGATCTGATCCGTAAACATCGGTCAGTATGATATGCAAACGCCGGCCGTTATCGAGCAAATCGACCGATACGATGCGCAAATCACGCAACAAGGGATTTGCGGCTTCACTCGCCAAAATCAATGGCAGGATTCTTTCCGCTTCCCGGCAAATCCGTCTGTCTTGATGTAATGATGAGCGTGTTTTCCGTCCGCGCTTTTCCAGACGCGGATCGATACCATCTTCGGCACGCCACTGCGCACATAGCTGCGCAGCAACGTCCCGCCAACGGTTTGATGTATTCATAAATAACTCCCAATGCCGTGTAAAACGAGGGCAAAACAAAGCCCGCAACGCCACGGCGTCGATTAAAAAGATGAGTGATTTGGGAGCCCGGTCCGTACGAACCGAAAGAAGTGTTACCGGCGGGAAACGGACGCGAGGCTCAAGCATGCTGCAATATCGGACATCGACTGGGCCTCCTATGGTTGATGGTTAACGAAGCGCCGCATTTTATACGTTAGCGGGAGTTTGTCAAGTTTCGGATAAAACCTGCTGGAAATGCTGTTCTCTTGCGATAAGCATTGGCAAAAACCGGGCTTTTTGTTCATTTGTATTAAGAACTGATGTTACGCAATAGTTAATTATTGGCAGGCACTCCACCTTGCCACCTATCAGTTTAAGGTAAAATAATGCCCTTAGGTGACTTTGATCTGAAGAAAACCATGGGGTCTCAAAAAAGATTAGCGGAAGAAGTGCAGCGAGGGCTTGGCGATGCCTTGACGAAACTGCGTAAGTGGTAAGTTTCGCAAACAATTAGATACACAATGTGTATCTAATATGCTAGGATCAGCAGGTTAAAATTTTTCAACGAGGTTGCCATGCCTAATAACCAAACGACGACTGATGCACAAACCCAGGCCGTTAATCTGCGCGTTCGCAGCGACATTCGTTCATTGATCGACCGGGCGGCAAAGTCTCAAGGCAAGACTCGCTCCGAGTTCATGATCGATGCTGCACGGCGCGCCGCGGAAGAATCCTTGCTCGATCAAACACTGGTGCGGGTTGACCACAAAACCTATGATTATTTTCTGGAAGTTCTCGACCGACCGCCAAGCGGCGATGGCTTTGAACGGCTGATGTCCGCTAAAAAGCCCTGGCAGGAATAATGCTAAACGCGCCGGTTCTGCTTTCGACCGAACATCAGCCTGACGACTTTGCCTGCGGTGTCGATAGCCTGGATGACTGGCTCAAGCGGCGGGCCTACCCAAACCAGATCAGCGGCGCATCGCGTACCTATGTCGTAGCCGAAGGAAAAAGAATTGTCGGCTATTACTGCCTTGCCTCCGGTGCGCTGGCGCTGAACCATTCACCGGCCTCGCTGCGCCGCAATATGCCGGATCCCGTGCCTATCGCCGTTCTCGGCCGTCTTGCCGTCGACCAATCCTGGCAAGGCCGCGGCGTCGGCGTTGCTCTGCTGCAAGACGCCGTGCTGCGCATGATACAAGCAAGCGATATTCTTGGCATACGCGGCCTTCTGGTGCATGTCTTGTCCGTTGAAGCCAAGGCTTTCTATGAACACCATGGCTTTGTGGCCTCGCCGGCGCAACCGATGACATTGATTTTGTCGTTAAAGCGAAAAGCTCCGGGCTACGGCAAAAAATGAAGCGGAAACACATAATGCCGGATTCAGAAAACTTGAGAGCCTCAAACGCCCATCCAGCGATCCCCACAGAACTGGCTCCGCTTTTTAGCGACATCGCCGTCGTCGTCCAGCAAGCCCGCCAGCAAGTGCAACAGGCGGTCAATAGCGCGATGGTCCAGTGCTACTGACGAATTGGCCGCTTGATTGCCGAGATGAACAGCAGGGACAAGCCCGTGCCGCTTATGGCAAACAGCAACTGCAAGCGCTTTCAGAGTATTTGACGGCAGTATTCAGCAAGGGTTTTGACCAGCAATCTGCGTAATATGCGCTTTTACTTCTGTTTTCCAAATTGTGACGCAGTGAGTCACAAATTAAGTTGGACGCATTATAGAAAGCTGATTCGCATTGAAAATCCAAACCCAGGAATTGGTACCAGAAGGAAGCGATCGAATAGCATTGGAGCGCCCGAGCGCTGGAACGGCAGGTCAACAAACTTTTGAAAGAGCGGTCGTGTAGGGGCTATAGGCGGGCGATTCTGGAGCCCTACGCCGCTGCCCTCGTGGCACAGTTATCCCAACACCCGTTGATGACGTTGAAGGGACTGCTGTTGACAGAAACGGGAATGAAGTGGCGATTATTCCGCAAGGGGTTAAGACGCGCAACTCCCCTCCTGTTTCATTTGTCGTGAATTGACAGTGCGCGTCTATTCCGCTCTACGGTCTATAGAACGCCTTGCGCCTGCATGGCATCGGCTACTTTCACGAAGCCGGCGACATTGGCGCCGTCGACATAGCTGAAGCTACCGTCTTCACGTTCGCCGTATTGAACGCAGACCTGGTGAATACCTCGCATGATTTCCTGCAAACGCATGTCGACTTCTGAACGGGTCCAGGACAGTCGCATCGCGTTCTGACTCATTTCCAGTCCGGAAGTGGCCACGCCGCCTGCATTGCTGGCTTTGCCCGGCGCATAAAGTACGTTGTTGGCTTCGAACAACTTGATCGCTTCGTTGGTAGTCGGCATATTAGCGCCTTCCGCCACACATTTAACGCCATTTTTGATCAGAATGGCCGCGTCCACAGCATCCAGCTCGTTTTGCGTCGCGCAAGGCAGCGCTACATCGACAGGGACATTCCAAGGCTTCATGCCGGCGTGGAATTCGCTGCCGGTACGTTTGGCGTAGTCGTTGACGCGACCATAGAGGTGGTTTTTCACTTCCATCAGTTCAGCCAATTTTTCTATGGTGAAACCGTCGTTGTCCACGATGGTGCCGCTGGAATCGGATACGGTGACGACTTTGGCACCCAGTTCCATCGCTTTTTCCACCGCATACTGCGCCACATTGCCAGAACCCGACACGCTAACGCGCAAACCGTCAAACGACATGCCTTTGCGCTTCAGCATTTCCTCGGCAAAATAGACCGTGCCATAGCCGGTTGCTTCCGGACGGATCAAGGAGCCGCCGAAACTCAGGCCCTTGCCGGTGAACACGCAGTCGGCGCGATTGCTGAGCTTTTTCATCATGCCGGCCATATAGCCAACTTCGCGTCCGCCTACGCCAATGTCGCCTGCAGGTACATCGGTATCAGGGCCGACATGCCGAAACAGTTCGGTCACGAACGCCTGGCAGAAGCGCATTACTTCGCCCGGGCTTTTGCCTTTGGGATCAAAATCGGAACCGCCTTTGCCACCGCCCATTGGTAAGGTGGTCAGCGCGTTCTTGAAAGTTTGTTCGAAAGCCAGGAATTTTAGGATCGACAAGTTGACCGATGGATGGAAACGCAAGCCGCCTTTATAGGGGCCAATAGCCATGTTGTGCTGAATGCGGTAGCCGCGGTTGACTTGCACTTTGCCGTGGTCATCGACCCAAGATACCCGGAACATGACGATGCGCTCTGGCTCAACCAGCCGGTCAAGCAGACCATTTTCAGCGTATTTAGGAAAACGCGAAATGAAGGGCCACAGGCTCTCCATCACCTCCGTCACTGCCTGGAGAAATTCAGTCTGACCAGGATTAAGTTCGGCGACGTGAGTCAGAAATTCATTACAGCTTTTGTATTTCATTAATGCATTGCCTCAATTTAGTGGGCTTGTTAATAATTAATAATGTTGCTTATGGCGCATAAGCTCATCAATTTTACATTATTTAACTTCTGAAATTTTAATTGATCCAGGGTCGCGAATTCATAACGGGATCCGTACGCATATCTGAGAACCTGCTCAATATCTGCTGAGAGAGGTTGGTGATAGCGGGTGCGACATTTGGAAAGTGAAGAAGAAAAAATGGTAGTTAGGAACGGGCATGAAATAAATCAGGGAATTGTAGGTGCGAATTCATTCGCACTGTGCGGATAAATCGGCACCTACACCGGAAATTCATCCGTGCACTTGAGGAAGTTATTTTATGCGCGTTCCTTAGAAAATTTAGCGCGATAGAAGGATCTGAGGCATGAAGCTATTGGTCACGAATGATGGGCTTTCTTCAGCAGTCGAAAAAGATGTACGCTATGTGTACTATAGATCCACTATAGATCCATCCTTCCCAGTGCCTTATGGAGGTAAACAATGAGCAATCCATCAACTACGGAATACCTGTCGGTTCATGAATTTTTCTGCGACCTCCCTGATGATGTCCTGAAATTTCTGTCCGAATGTTCGAGCATATACGAAATCAAAAAGGGGCAGATCCTGTTTCAACAAGGCGAAAAAGCAGACAAATTCTATATAGTCCGCAATGGACGTATCGCCCTACAAATCCCAGCGATAATGGGCCCGAATCTGGAGATCCAGACCCTGGGTAATGACCAAGTCTTGGGATGGTCCTGGTTGATCTCACCTTATCAATGGAATTTTCAAGCCAGGGCCGAAGAGGACTCGGAATTGCTCCAGTTTGACGGGACTGCCATACTGGCACGATGCGAGCAGGAACCGAAATTCGGCTATGAGCTGTTAAAGAAATTTGCCGGAATGATGTCTATGCGTCTCGAAGCGGCGCGTCGGAAGATGATGGAGGAATGGAATCCCGCCGGATTTGCCTAAGTCGCAGTAAGGGCACAGTAAGGGCAGTAAGGGCAGAAGGGTCAGGTCTAGATTCACAGCTTTTTTTTGGAAATGAGAAATAAAAGAGCCGGGGTTATTTTATAATTCAACCCGCTCCTTTTTTTCAAAGCGAAGAGTTTTGAAACGCCCAGCACGGTAATTCCGCACTCCGGGATTTGTCAGGGGGAGCTGGCTGTTCAACCTTGATGATTAGTAAACAACACTACTAATCTAGACCTGACCCCACTAGCTCCTTGACCCCACTAGCTCCTCGCGATAACGAGCTATCAGAGCCTCCTTTAGACCCCAATGACGTCTACGAACAAGTTGATCGTTTAGTTGCTCGGGCTGAGCAATTGGGTATCCATAGTGAATTAGGTATTGCCTATTACGCCATTTTAGCCAGCCAGTTTGGCGACTCGATGCAAGCAATTGCAGATCGCCCCTGGTTTTCTGTATTACAGAGATATGAGAGTGAGTTAGTTGATCCGGACTGGATCGAGCGCGTTTTTTTAACGATTACCGACTGTTTGCAATTGGACAAGCTGAATACGGTTTGAACTACTATTTTATGAACGAATTATTCTCAAAAGCCGATGTACGTAATCTTCAACGTAATTTAAATCAGTTGGGTTATTCAGTGGGGAAGGTAGACGGTCAATTTGGACCCAATACTGAAAAAGCATTGGTTAATTATCTCTCGGAGAATGGGATCTCAAAAGCAGAGGCAAAAACCGTAGCAATTAAGTTACGAAAATTGAGTAACAATCCAGCATCCGCAGGTGGCAAAGAGTTCCTTTCTGATGACGAGGCCGCAAAAAGAGCCAACAAAGCAGATGCCGCAGGCGTAAAGGCAAAAAAAACATTTTCCAAGCAAAAACCCTCAGCGAAACAAAAATGCCCTAAAATGCCTAAGTGCCCAGTAGCAGGAAAGCTTGGCAACTTAAGTGCCAAATATGAATCGGGAAATCGTGGGTCCGCCGCAATTGGTTATGACAACACTGGAGGTTGGTCTTACGGCAAATATCAAATTGAAACCAAACGGGGAACCATGAACGGTTTTCTCAACTATATGAAAACCGCTTCACCTGATGTCTATCAACAGCTTGATGAGGCGGGTGGATACGATGCCGCACTAGCTGGAAATAGCAAATTTAAAAATGCCTGGAAGACTGCCGCGGAAAAACCAGGTTTTGAAACTTTGCAACACGATTATATTGCCTCAAAAAATTATTACCCCTTATCCAGCAAGGTACAAGAAAAAACGGGATTAAATGTTAATGAACGATCAGCAGCGGTGCAAGATGTCGTTTGGTCGGTGGCGGTTCAGCATGGACTAGGTAGTTCTGTTATATCGAATGCGCTTAAAGGCAAGGACGTCGCCAAAATGACTGATGCCGAAGTCATTGATGCGATTTATGACGAGCGTTCCGCTACAAAGGTTAATAAGGAAGGAGATACCGTCCTGAAATATTTTTCCAAATCGACGAAATCCGTACAAGACGGAGTGGCTGCAAGATATAAACAAGAGCGTAAATGCGCTAAACACATGTTGGAAACAGAAAATCAACAATATTATGTTCAATCATAAATATATCCTTACTATATTCTTGTTATTAACTGCTAATTTTGTTCAGGCGGAGTCCACTGCGCCATCGTTTAACTGTAAAAAGGCAACAACAGCAGTTGAAAAAATAATTTGTGCCAACGATACGCTAGCTCGACTGGATCGCAAGTTAGGTGAAACATGGAAAAGTTTTATCGACGCATCTAATAATGACGCCTTTAAATCCCGTTTACGCCAGGATCAGGCCCTATGGGTCAAATTGCGCGATAGATGTCAAAACGATATCGATTGTATTTCAAGTGCTTACCAACAACGTCTCGCTGTATTGGGGGCAGATAAAAAACTATCTGTGTTTGCTGGTCAATATGAAAAAAAGGATATTGGCATAATGACAGTTTACCCGACAGGAAATAAAAATTATCTGATATCTATCCAGACCGCTGACCCTGAACAAGGCGCTTGGACTTGTGAGATTACGGGCACGGCGACCGAAAATGGCAACCAGTTATTAGTAACCGTAGGCAGTGATCATTTTACTGCGCGATCAATAGACCCAAATACCATCACTATCGATCCGAATACGGAGGCATTTAAAGTAGCTGAAAATAACTGTGGCCTAAATGGTGGTTTTTTTTATACGTACCGCAAAATTGATTGGCAAGTAAGCAGGTGAACTAATAGTCAGTCAATTTAATTATGGCGGGTAAATTGTAGATGCGAATTCATTCGCACTATTCGCACGCTATGAATACTCTGCGAATTTTACTCGTCAGAACAAGGCTGACTGAGTACTAGTTATCCATCTTGGTAGCTTATGAGACAGTTCAGGAGCGCTGATAATCAATTTTAATTGATCGGAGATTCAATGTTGAATTTGCATTCAACTCAAGCACATGAAATGTACTTATGATACCAGAGTCGATACCTAATAATATTTATCAAGATCGCTTTCTCCGACTAATCGATGAAGGAAAGCCGGCGACTGAAGCGATTATGAAGCTGATTCACCGATACTTGGATGGAAAACCAGTCATGACCGGTAAGCGAAAATTGAGCGTAGCTGATCGCGATCTTGACTTTTGGGGGGCTAGTTTTTGGGATAACGTATCTACCGAGATTATCAAAACAGAAATCTTCGCTATAGTTTTGGCTCGTTATCTTCGGCAAAACAAGATTACCCGATCTGGTTGGCTACAACATTTGGTTTCCGAGGTACCTTGTGCACTCCAGCGTGCAATTCGATATTCCCAGATATTTCTATTTCCTACCGAGCCGCATTGGAAGGAAATCAAGGCGCTCAATGTCGGCGAAGAGTTCTCCCAATTTCTTGATGCTTGTGCCATTCTTCGGGGCAGAAGGGTCAGGTCTAGATTCACAGCTTTTTTTTGGAAATGAGAAATAAAAGAGCCGATTTTATTTTATAATTCAACCCGCTCCTTTTTTT
>SWBW01009856.1_pt1 | contig 21163 bp, 18 predicted proteins | sample 4693041 | NCBI WGS metagenome assembly SWBW01 (sample SAMN10267271, study PRJNA491770) | bioreactor metagenome | isolation source: DHS bioreactor inoculated with marine methane seep sediment | place: Japan: Omine Ridge, Nankai Trough | collected 2006-05-06 | reverse complement strand
GCGGTGCCAAAGTCTGATTATGCTATGACCGGGGTGTATATCTATGATGATGGGGTGTTTGAGATTATCCGGACCCTGAAGCCATCCGGGCGGGGTGAGCTTGAGATCACGGATGTGAATAATTACTATATCGATCAGGGGCAGATAGGTTATTATGTGCTGGATTGGTACCGGAACGATGCGGGGGCGTTTGGGAGTTTGTTGTGGGCTGGGATTATGGTGGAGATAAGTACAGGGAAGAAAATGATGAAGGTTGAAGGGATTGGGAGAAGATTGTGAGGAGAGTAGCGAAGGTGTTGCAACAGAAAATTACTAAACTTACAGTACCATGTAATATTTGTAATTGGTGGTTTGAATGATCAATCATTATGTGACAGGATTCCCGGAGGATCCGAAGTCCTTTGCAGGGGCTCGCATCTGGTGCTTAATATTAACGAATTATTTTGATTCGAATACCAAGATTTAAGTAAGTTAAATCCAATTTTATATGCATGAAATATCTGGTTACAGGCGGTGCAGGGTTTATCGGGTCGTGGTTGTGCGGGCGGCTGTGTGTCACAACTCTCAAGAACACCCATTATTTGAGAAAAATGGAGTAGTTTAGATATGAAAATTACAATCGATGAAGTAAATCTCAAGGACCTGAATGTCGTTCCGGATGAACGGGGCTGGCTCATGGAGATCCTGCGATGCGATGATGATATCTACCAGCAGTTCGGGCAGGTCTATATGACCACTGCATACCCGGGTGTAGTCAAAGGATGGCATTATCACAAGAAGCAGACCGACAATTTCACGTGCCTGCACGGGATGATGAAGGTAGCATTGTATGATGCACGGGAAGATTCACCAACGTATGAGAACATTATGGAGATATTTGTGGGGGAAAAGAATCCCGTGTTGATCAGTGTGCCCCCAGGTGTCTATCACGGTTTCAAGGCAGTTGGCACCGAAACAGCGTATTTTTTGAGCATACCAACACTACCATATAACTACGATGAACCTGATGAATACCGCCTGCCTCCTGATACAGAAGAGATCCCGTATGATTGGGGACTTGCACCAGGTTTGAAACATGGTTGAGGTACATGAACGAAGGATGAAAATGGATATCTTAGTAACAGGCGGCTCTGGGTTTATTGGAAGCAATTTCATCCGGTATATGCTGGAAAAATATCCTGAATACAGGATAATCAATCTGGATAAACTGACATATGCAGGGAATCCGGATAACCTGAAAGATGTCGAGAATAATCCGAATTATTCGTTTGTCTGCGGTGATATATGCGATATGGACGTTGTCAATGAGGTCATGCAACAGGTTGACCAGGTGGTGCATTTCGCTGCTGAGAGTCATGTTGATCGCTCTATTGACGATGGTTCTGTTTTTGTCAGGACGAATGTCCTGGGCACGTATATCCTTCTTGAAAGTGCACTTGAACATGGCATCAAGAGATTTGTCCACGTATCCACAGACGAGGTTTACGGAAGTATTAATGAGGGGGCGTTCAAGGAGACAGATATGCTTGTTCCATCCAGCCCGTACTCTTCGAGCAAAGCGGGTTCTGATCTGCTTGCACAGTCGTATTACATCACCCATAAACTTCCTGTGATCATAACCAGATGTACCAACAACTTCGGACCGTACCAGTATCCTGAGAAATTGATACCTCTGTTTGTGACAAATCTTCTTGAGAACAGAAAGGTTCCCGTCTATGGAACCGGTCAGAACGTGCGCGATTGGATCTATGTGCTTGACCACTGCAAGGCTGTTGATTTCGTACTACACAATGGCAGTGTTGGTGAGATCTACAATATCGGAGGCGGAACTGAGAAGACCAATCTTGAGATCACTGAAATGATCATTGAAAAGGTCGGTTCGGATGGGTCCATGATCGAATATGTGAAAGACCGCCTGGGTCATGATCTGCGGTATTCGCTTGATTGTTCTAAGTTAAGGGGGCTTGGCTGGGCGACGGAGTATGATTTTGATGAGGCGCTCGAAGAGGCCGTCAGATGGTATGTTGACAATCGATGGTGGTGGGAGAAATTAAAACACTGATACTCGGCGCCGGCGGGATGCTCGGCACGGACCTTTGCAGGGTGTTTTCTGATGCTGTGAAGTTGACGCATGATGACATTGATATTGCGGATAAAGCGCAGGTCATTGAAATGATCAAGCGTATCGAGCCGGATGTTGTGATCAATGCTGCAGCTTACACTGATGTGGACGGATGTGAAGATGAGTGTAACCGGGAATTGGCGTTTGATGTCAATGGCAGGGCGCCGGGTTATATTGCGCATGGCTGCTCCCTGGTTGGAGCTAAACTTGTGCATTTCAGCACGGATTATGTGTTTGACGGTTCTAAAAAGGAATATGTGGAATCTGATGTGCCTGCCCCTATCAGCATGTACGGCAAATCGAAACTCCTTGGTGAGAAGAATATCATTGAGAATCTGGACGACTACCGAATCATACGGACCTCCTGGCTGTTTGGTCATCATGGTAGGAATTTTGTTGAGACGATGCTTAAGTTGTCCGGTGAGATGGATGCTGTAAAGGTGGTGGATGATCAGTTTGGCAAACCTACCTATACTGTTGATCTTGCCAGCAAGACAGCTGAGATCGTGGGACTTGCGTCCGGGATATACCACATCACCAACGAAGGTGTGTGCTCATGGTACGAATTTGCAGCAGAGGTAATTGATAATGTGGTCCCGTGTTCGAGTGAGGAATTTGTTAGAAAGGCAAAGCGTCCGAGATATTCGGTGCTGACTAATACTAAGACTGCTCCGATGCGACACTGGAGAGAAGCACTTATAGAATATCTGAATATTAACAAGAAATGATGGTGGATAATAATATGAAAGGCATAATACTTGCAGGCGGCACAGGTTCCCGCCTTTACCCCCTCACAAAAGTCACAAACAAGCACCTTCTCCCGGTCTACGACAGACCCATGATCTACTATCCCTTGCAGACCCTTCTCACAGCAGGCATCACAGACATCATGATCGTCTCGGGCCGTGGCCATGCAGGACATTTCCTTGAACTCCTCGGCTCCGGCGCAGATTTTGGCGCGCGCTTCACCTACGAGATACAGGACGAGGCCGGCGGCATTGCGCAAGCCCTGGCCCTTGCAGAGGATTTTGCAGATGATGAAGATGTAGCCGTTATCCTTGGGGATAATATCTTCCAGGACAACGTGAGAGACGCTGTGCAGTCGTTTAAGTCCGGTGCCCGTATCTTCTTGAAAGCTGTAGAGGACGCGGCGCGGTTTGGTGTGGCTGAGGTGGATGAAGACCGCGGGCAGGTTTTGTGTATCGAGGAGAAGCCTGACGTGCCGAAGTCTGATTATGCTGTGACCGGGTTGTATATCTATAACAGCGGCGTGTTCGATGTGATCGAGACACTGAAGCCATCCGGGCGGGGTGAGCTTGAGATCACGGATGTGAACAATGAGTATATCCGGCAGGGGGCGATGGGATATTCTGTGCTGTATGGATACTGGAGCGATGCGGGGACGTTTGGGAGTCTGTTGAGGGCTGGGGTTATGGTGGAGAAGATAAAACAATCAGATGAGGCGTAATATGACAGTTATGATCACCGGATGTGCAGGCTTTATTGGATTTTACCAGGTGCATGTATGAATGTAAAGGAAATTATTGAAAAGGAGGAATCCGAAACAATAGAATTTAAAAAATCAACTGCGCAAGTGGAGAAAGCATTGAAATCCATCTGCGGCTTTTTGAATCACAAAGGGGGGAGGGTTTATTTCGGAATTGATAATGGAAAGGTTGTCGGGCAAGAAGTTTCTGATCAAACCTTAAAGTCAATATCACAAAAAACCAGGCAGAAGATAAAACCAGAGGTAACTCCCGAGGTAAAAGTTTTAGAAATTAAAGGGAAGAAAGTGATTGAGGTTAAGGTGAAAGAAGGAGGGAATAAACCCTATTACCTGAATGGAATTGCTCATAAAAGAGTGGGGACTGAAAACGTTGTAATACCTCCTGAAGAACTTGAAAGGTTAATCATGGAGAAAAAGAAAGGTTATTGGGATAAGCAAACTTGTGAAGATGCCACATTAGAAGACATAGATTGGGGATTTGTAAAAGAAGATTTTATTACCATGTATGAAAAAACATCTGAAAAGATAATTGAGAGTAAAACCGTAAATTTGTTAAGATCATTAGGTTGTATAAAAAAAGATAAACCAACGAATACCGGAATCCTGTTATTTGGCAAAAGTCCTCAAGAATTTTTTGTTAATGCATATATTGCTCTGGGAAGATATAAAGGGAAAGAAGTCTCCGGGGAGAAGTTAGATTACAAAGAATTTACAGGAAATTTATTTCAACAAATTGATGCTTGTAATAATTATCTTGTTGAACATACTGCCCTAATGTCAAAACTAGTTCCAGGAGAGGTCAGGAGAAGGGATATTCCTGAATATGGAATGTTTTCTGTGAGAGAACTAATTACCAATGCCATTTGTCACCGGGATTATGCAGATCAAGGTGGTAAAATTATAATTAAAATGTTTGATAATAAGATTGAATTTTACAGTTTAGGTGGTTTGCCAGAATGGATCACTCCGGAGAACATAATTTCTGAACAATACTCCAGAAACCCAACAATTACAAAAGTTCTGGCTAAGGTTGAGTATATCGAAGAATTAGGTGAGGGTTGGGATAAAATTATTAAGGAACACAATGATCATCCTTTAAATCCCGAAATGCCTGAGATTAAATCCACTAAGAACAGTACTCTTGTTACTTTGTTCTCAACAAAAGAAAAGTTCGAGGAAGAAAAATATGTCCTGAATGAGAGGCAGGGAATAATAATTGACCATATCAGGAAGAATGGAAGAATAACAACGGGTGAATGTGCAGGTTTACTTGAAGTTTCCAATGATACTTCCCTCAGGGAACTATCCAAATTAAAATCCCTTGGCCTAATTGATAAAAAAGGTGTTGGTAGGGGTACCTATTATGTCATTAAATGATGCGGTGCAAATGCGGTGCAAATGCAGTGCAAACTCACCGAGTAAACGCTCATTCCGTTTGCTTTTATCAGCGATTGGAAAATACGGGGCGACAAAATACGGGTGGCAGAAGTTTATCAACAGCATAAGTTCAAATCTGTGTAAATCGGTGTTAATCCGTGTCTGAAAAATGTTTCAATCAACTCCTAAATCCTTAAACGAATAATTTAAATATTTCAACCCCATCGTCTTATGAAAATCATATCGGGATTGGTAAATAATCATGAAAGGCATTATCCTCGCAGGCGGCACAGGCTCCCGCCTCTACCCCCTCACAAAAGTTACAAACAAACACCTGCTACCGGTCTACGACAAACCCATGATCTACTATCCCTTGCAGACCCTTCTCACAGCAGGCATCACAGACATCATGATCGTCTCGGGCCGGGGCCATGCTGGACATTTCCTTGAACTCCTGGGCTCAGGCGCAGATTTTGGCGCGCGCTTCACCTACGAGATACAGGACGAGGCCGGCGGCATTGCGCAAGCCCTGGCCCTTGCAGAGGATTTTGCAGATGATGAAGATGTAGCCGTTATCCTTGGGGATAATATCTTCCAGGACAACATGAAGGACGCTGTACAGTCTTTTAATTCCGGTGCACACATCTTCTTAAAGGCTGTACCGGATGCGGCGCGCTTTGGTGTGGCCGAGGTGGATGAAAGCAGCGGCCAGGTCCTGTGCATCGAAGAGAAGCCTGATGTGCCGAAGTCTGATTATGCTGTAACCGGGTTGTACATTTATAACAACAGTGTATTCGAGATCATAAAAACGCTGAAGCCGTCGGGTCGTGGGGAGCTTGAGATCACGGATGTGAATAATGAGTATATCAGGCAGGGTGCAATGGGGTATTCTGTGCTGTATGGCCACTGGAGCGATGCGGGGACGTTTGAGAGTTTGCTCCGGGCTGGGGTTATGGTGCAAGGAAGGGTGAATAAGACGGTATAATCTGTATTACCATTAAGGGACTCTTATGGAAAAATCTGAAGAATATATAAGCGAGCGCATCAACTGGAGAGCGGAAATCGGGAGGCTCAAGAGGGAGGAAATACCTGAAATCCCGGTAAGGGCAATCAGGGAAGCACTTGTCAATTCTTTCTGTCACAGGGATTATTATGCTCCTGAAAGCAATAAAATCGCAATATTCAAGAACCGCGTGGAAATATGGAATCCTGGAACATTTCCGAAAGGTCTCACTCCCGAGGATTTCATCACAGGTGAAGAGCAGTCCGTCCTGAGAAATCCTTTGATCGCGGAAATTTTATATAAGTCAAAAGAGATTGAGCGATGGGGCTCTGGGCTGAAGAGGATTTATGAAGAGTGCATGGCCGACAACGTGAAGGTTGAATTCAAAGACCTTAAGACGGGATTTTTAGTGGTATTTTACAGATTGGAGGGCACTACCCCCAAAACTACCCCCAAAACTACCCCTAAAACGGGGGATGAGATTTTGCTTCTCATCAGGCAAAATCCAGGTATTACAAAGGAAGAAATAGCAGGGCATCTGAATATCACGTTAGATGGTGTCAAGTATCATATAAGGAAACTGACAAAGGTAGGTATAATTTCATGGAAGGGGCCAAGCAGAGGAGGTCACTGGGAGATCCAGCCTGATGAGCCGAATAGGAAATCGAATCTAAGTGAAGTATGAAGTTGAATTCAGCAATGCAAATGATTACCCGAGACAATAAGCAACAGCAACGGCGTGAATTATTATGATTCGAATAACACAAATATATCATGGGGCGGTGATGTGTGTATGAGCAGCGGGCAGGTCCTGTGTATCGAGGGGAAGCCTGATGTGCCGAAGTCTGATTATGCTATGGCTGGGTTGTATATCTATGACAATGGTGTGTTCGATGTCATAAAGACGCTGAAGCCGTCGGGTCGTGAGGAGCTTGAGATCACGGATGTGAATAATGAGTATATCGATAAGGGGCAGATGGGTTATTATGTGCTGGATTGGTACTGGAGCGATGCGGGGACGTTTGGGAGTTTATTGAGGGTGGGGTTATGGTTGAGAGTGAGATGGAGAATAAAAACGACGTGCAGGGGTCAGATTAATTGAATACTGTACGGAGGATTGCTAAGAATACACTGGTTTTGCTTGTTGCTCAGATTGTGAGCATGGGGCTAGGCTTTTTTTATATAATGTATACTGCTCGGTATCTTGGAGCAGAAGGGTTTGGAGTGCTGAGTTTTGCGCTGGCGTTTACCGGAATTTTTGGGGTTTTTACTGATTTAGGATTATCGCAATTAACTGTGAGAGAAATTGCACGGAATAAAAAACTTGCAGATAAATATATCGGCAATATAATTCCAATAAAACTGTTTCTTATACCTCTAACATTATTTCTTATTGTATTTTTTATTAATCTATTAGGATATCCCAAAAATACAATTTTGGTTGTTTACATTATTTCAATTTCAATAATTTTAAATAGTTTTGTACAGACTTTTAAATCCATTTATCAGGCTTATGAAAAAATGGAATACATCTCTTTTTTTAACATCTTAAACAGTTTTTTGCTTTTAGTAGGTGTTGTCATTGCAATTAACCAACAGTTTGATGTCATCGGTTTTGCAGCATTATACCTAATAGCTAGTTTGATAGTGTTAATTTTAAATATATTTGTGATATATTTAAGATTCATATATTTTTCATTTTCAATAGATGTACAATTTTGGAAGCTTATTATAAAAGAATCGTTGCCTTTTGGATTGTCAAGTATTTTTGTGGTTATTTATTTTTATATCGATTCTGTCATGTTATCATTGTTAAAAGGCGATGAAGTTGTAGGTTGGTATAATGCATCTTACAAACTTGTGTTTATATTATTATTTATACCTGGAGTGTATTTTTCTTCAATTTATCCAGTAATGTCAAAATTATATGTCAGTTCTGAAGAATCGTTGAAATTTATGTATTCAATCTCAATGAAGTATATGTTAGTTATCGGATTCATGATTGGAATATCCACTGCTATTTTAGCCGACAATATAATTATTCTAATATTTGGTTCTGAATACCAACCTTCAATTATTGCACTCCAGATTCTAATCTGGGCTGTATTCTTTTCTTTTTTAGCCCATGCTCCGATGTATACTTTAAATTCGATCAATAGACAAGTGATTTATACAAAAGTTGTTTTTATTGGGGTAATTGTAAATATAATATTGAATTTAATATTGATCCCCAGATATAGTTTATTTGGGGCCAGTGTAGCAACTGTATTCACAGAATTCATAGGATTTTTCTTGTTATATTATCTTGTGAAAAGACATACGGGATATGAACTGGATTATGAAAATGTCAGTAGGATTATTATAACGGTTTCAATTTTCATCATATCATATATGTTAATTAATTTATTTGTTGATAAAATAATTTCAATCACCTTAAGTTTCTTATTGTTTTGTGGATCTATTTACATTTTAAAAGTAGTTTCGGATAAAGATTTAATACTAATTAAAAGCATTTTTCATAGGACCTAGATTATGCAAGAAAATATAATTCAAAACCGTTTTAAAAATGAACAACCCAAAGTCGCCATCATAATCCTGAACTGGAACGGCAAGGAAGACACCATCGAGTGCCTCGAATCTTTAAAACACATAACCTACCCCAACTATGAGATACTGTTGGTGGATAATGGTTCTACTGACGGGTCGGTGGGGTGCTTCAGGGAGCGGTATCCGGGGATGGAGATCATTGAGAATGGGGAGAATCTGGGGTTTGCTGAGGGGAATAATGTGGGGATCAGAAGGGCGATGGATGATGGGGCGGATTATGTGCTGTTGTTGAATAATGATACTGTGGTGGATCCGGAATTTCTGGGGGAGCTGGTGAAGGTTGCAGAAAGTGACCCGAAGATTGGGATTGTAGGACCAATAATATATTATTATGATGAGCCGAGTAAAATTCAGTATGGTGGTGGAAAAGTTAATTGGTGGATAGGGAGGCCTTATCATTGTTTGATTGATGAAATTGAAGATGATAAATTGGGAAGTATGTCAACAGAAGTTGATTTTGTTACCGGTTGTTGCATATTGATAAATATTAAGATCGGAAATAATATATTTTTTGATGAAAAATATTTTGCGTACTTTGAAGATGCTGATTTGTGTGTGAGATTACAGCGGGAGGGATATAAATTAATCTGCAATAAATCATCCAAAATTTGGCATAAAGTCTCAAAATCTTCGAATCTACACAGTGATTTTTATAATTATTATTTTGCGAGAAATAGGTTGATATTTATGAAAAAAAATTCTAGCTTTAAGTATTACTTTGTATTTTATCCCTACCAAATAGTAATTAAAACGATTGGTGCTCTTATATTCGATATGATTAACAGGAGGGGAGGGGGGTTTTTCAGGAGTTATCTAAAAGGAATTTTTGATGGCCTTAGATACAAAAGTTAACATTTGATATTTTGCTAGTAATCAATAGAATATATCTTTATTGTCCCCATCGTATCATATACATTAATCGAGTATTCAGTTAGGTTATAATTAGATTTTATAATTCCAAATGTTTTAGAATCTGAACCGTCATACCACAAACCAACTTTATAGCCGTTTTTTAATAATATATCTATTTCATTAATATGTGTGTCACCCTTTGACACTATTATAAAAGGCGTACCTAAATATGTCCGGAGGAAACCAATCATCGTATTTGATTTGCCCATGGTAACAAACGCATCAAAATTATTATCAATAGACATAACATTTTGAAAATCCCCATAAGACACAGATTTATCTGAGGGCAAAGATGGATTTCCGAATATGATTTTATCCGTTCTTGCTATTGATCCCATATTGCCAATTACTACCAATATTACCAATATAGTTATAGAAAGAATTCTAATTCTTTTATTGACCATTAATTTTGGAATAGCGAATAAAGCTGAAACGTAGAGAACAATGAAAGCTGGAATCGCTGGTGCTATATATCTCCAGTAGGGATTAACCCACATCAAGTATAATGACACTATCGCAAACATCCAAAGTGTTATAAAAATAAAAGATATCTTACTATGAACTAAAAGAAATAAACATCCAATGATTAGAAAGAAAAGGATATTTGGTGCAAATATCTTGTTCATAATTACATCTTTATATATAAAAAAACTTCCAACCCCTGGTTTAAATTTACCCTGATTATTGTAGATATTCTCTAGACTTAATCCACTTGGTTTAATCGTTGAGTCATCACTCCATTGAGAGTGGTATTGTAGTGTCTTATTTTCATGAATATTCATTATAGCTACTGATGATGCAAATAAAATACAAATTGTAAATATTGTTATCAATCTGATGTTACTTAATGACATTAACTTTCGTCTCTCAGAATATATAAAAAAGGCAAAAAATGGTAATAGAAGTACAACATTTGCATACCTTATGCACAACCCCCATCCGAAAAGGAGTCCAGATAATCCTATTAATAACATTCCACTTTTTTCAATTCTAAATGACTTTATAAATAATAACATTGAAAGACAAATAAATAATAATGGTGTGGTATCGGTCATTGGTTGGTAGGTTGATAGAGTCCAAAAGAAGCCATTGATACTTAAAATAAAAGTACAAACAAATGCAAAAATGGTTCTACTCTCTCTAAATGGAAATAACTCTTTGAGTAAACAGTAAAAGGACATTAAAAATAGGACCGAAAGTAGTGGATTTACTATATAAAATCCAATTGGACCAAATATTATATAAAAAAATGCCATTATTCGTGGATAACCTTCTGCGGATACAGAACCAACTAACCCATCATCATTTAGAATATTATAACCAGAATGTGGCAATGCTAATCTTGCATTTAAACCATTTTCAAGAAACAGATGTACGATTTCATCTTGGTATGTAGAAGAACCTGTTTCTACTATCTTGGATGCCATGAATATATATCCAGGACTATCATCACCTAAAGCCCCATATGACATATTTGAAAAATATAAAAATGCTATAAATATCAACCAAAGTATCAATAATTTATCTACGTTAAATCTAATTTTTCCAATCCTTTTCAATGTCATTTATTAACACCTTTGGTTAAGCAATATAGTATATTTTGTTGAAAATCTTTCACTATACGATTCCAAGAATATTTTTGCGCCAAATCGTTCCCAGCACACCCAATCGTTTTTCTTAATCCTGAATCATTTAATAGATTAGATATGGCATCATAAAAACTATCCTCATCATCTGCTATGACTACATTTTTATGATTCTCCATCCCATCTATACCTTCAACACCTTTTGATGTTGATACTACAGGTTTTTTGTAAGCCATATATTCTAATACTTTGAGACGGGTTCCAGATCCCGAAAAAATTGGAGCTATACATATATCAGCAGATCTTAAATACGGTTTTATATCATGGACATACCCAGTAAATACAACATTTTTTGCTAATATGGGAGGTTTTGGCCCCCCAATTATGACAAATATCACCGACGGATTATTCTCCATCATTCGTGGTGAAATCTTTTCGACGATGTAATCTACAGCTTTTCGATTAGGACCATAATCGAGTTTTCCTATAAAAAGAATTGTTTTTTTATCGCCAAATGTTTTTGTGCTATCCTCTATTAATAATGTTTCATCCAATGATGTACCATTTGGTACGACAATTATGTTCTGTGAAGATAGATTATATAAATTGTTAACAATCTCTTTTTCTCTTTTCGAACAAACTATAATTAAATCGGAATGTTGTAAGATCCATTTTTCAAATAATCGTACAATCTTGGAATAGACGGAAATCCCAAATTTACTATTAAGGTATTCTATCTCAATGTTATGTGTATCAGTGATAAGAAGAAAGTCTATTTTTTTCATTGCTGCAAGTGCAGGAATAAAACTCCATATATGCTCAGATATCACAATATCTGGTTTAAATCGTATTAGGGTATTATAACTTTTTACAAAATTAAATGGAATAAAAAAATTAAAAATACCAATATTTATTCCAAATATTTTTCTTGCTATATCTATCGGTATAGGAATTTGTCTGAATAATTCAGAAGCACGATTCGCGCTATTACAAACTGGAGAAATTAAAATAACATTGTTATTTGAGCCCAACCCCTTCACAAGGTTTAAAATGCGCAGTTTACCTCCTGAATAGGGTTCATCTACATTATACCAATTTACGAATGCAATTTTCATAATAATTCACATATATTATTATTATTATTATTATTCTATTTTAAATTCGATCTTATTTATACATATCAAGACATTTATTATATTCTTTAGATATTTCGCACCACGTATATTTCTCATATAATCTTTTTCCTGAATTTCCGAATCTTTGTCGTAAATCTGCATTATTTAAAAGCAAACAAATTTTATCCCCCATTTCTTCCCAACCCCTTTCCTTCACAGAATAACCATTAACCCCATCCTCAATCGTATACTTCGGTCCCCCTACATCGAATCCCACCACAGGCTTTCCATAACTCATAGCTTCAATTACTGGCATACCCAAACCTTCGGTATTGCCCCATTTATCTCGGATAGATGGGATAACATACACATCGCATAATTTATAGTACACTGGAAGTTGTTCTTCTGATATACGCCCCACGAATAAAATTTTATCTTCTATACACAATTCTTTAGCTAAAGCTTTCAGCTTCTCATTCTCTGGCCCCTCTCCGCCAATGATCAGTCTTGCATCAGGACATTTTTCAATCACCATTGACATGGCACGTATTAAATATGAAGTACCTTTTAACGGTATCAATCTGTGAATTGTAAAAATAACTTCGTTTGATGATAAGCAAAGTTCATTTCTTAATGCATGTAAATCATGGTCAGGAATCTCTATTGGATAATAAGTGCCTTCTGGAATTACTTCAATTTTATCTGGGCTGATGCCAAATTCAATGGCAACATTTTTTGTATATTGGCTATTTGCAATTATGGTAGAACTGTTTTTCATAATATATCTGCCTAACCACTTAAGTTTGAACCTCTTAATGAATATTAGATCAGTTCCGTATATTTTTAAAATTGATTTCATTCTAAAAAGTTTGGCAACACATATTCCTATTAATCCTGCAGGAAATGTCCAATGTGATAAAATAATCTCTGATTTATCTTTTTTACATGCCTGAGCAGTTGAAATAAACATCGATATTAAAAATGGTATAAACAATAATATGTTACGCATGTATAATATAAAGGTCTTAAATTTTGATTTTGTGCTTTCGTGTGGCAAAAAATTACCATACCCCAAAACTTCATAGTTTTTTGGAGCGTATTTAAATCGATGTACTTCTATCCCACCGATGACATCTGATTTTTTTAAACCCGGCGCATGTGGCACAACAATAGATGATATTGTTCCGATTTTTGTAAGTTCTTGACTAAGTTCTAAAATCCACCGTGCAAGATAATCAACATCTGTTCGTGGAAATGAGGTAGTTAACATAACAATTTTCATGTCAAACACAATCTCCTTTTATTTGTATCATAATTCTATTAAACGGCACTCCAATCATTTTAAATTGAATGGTTTCTGCACTCCCGTTCTTATGACCCACATACTTAGACACCGCCTGCGGTATGCCTGTTGTGAGTATCAGGTTGACCATCGTCATGAGTGATATCACCACGGCATAGATGCCGTAATCCGAAGGTCCCAGCAGGCGGGCGAGACCTATGTGGATGGCGTAGCCCGAGGCTACGAATACCGCCTGGGCGGCCATCAGGTATATGGTGCCGTGAGTTACGTTTTGTTTTTTCATGGGGGATTGGGGGTATTTTTTTTGTATTATAAGCTTTGTGTGGTGCGGTTTTTCAGGGGCATTTTTGGGGATTTAATATATTCGGTTGATCGTCCGTTACGTCCGCAGTTTATAGTATATCTTCCTTTACCATTTATCTTGATTAGTCCTTTAACATCATATGGGCAGCTAAATTTGTGGACAGGATTCACAGGATTTACAGGATGCAAATTGTTGTTCCCGATCCTGTAAATCCTGTTAATCCCGTCTAATATTTTGGATACATTCAATCATTTTATTTTAGTTATTGACTGCACAATGTTGTGGTGATCCATATTTTTGTATTGTCTCCCGAAATTGCACAATAATTGCACAATCATATTTTTTGGGCATAATTGCATCCATTGTATCCTTTGGTTTTTTTGGGACATTTTTACGGACATTTTTTAGCTTTTAGGGGACATTCTCCACATCTTCATAGTAGGACATTTTTTGGCTTGAACATTTGCAACTAATCCTGTAATCACCCATTACGTCCATAGTTTATAATAAATCTCTTCCTTTATTGCGTATCTTGCTATGGGTTTTTATTGCACAATAATTGCACACTCGATTTTATTGGTTATAGTTGCATCCATTGTATCCTTCGGTTTTTAGGGACATATTATCAAACATGGAATCTTACTGCCTGACTTTATGGACAGGATTGACAGGATAGAGTTAGGCTTCATCAATTTCGACGTACGAGACGATACATGACCAGTATGGCAATAAGCTAATAAAACTCCTTAAGCGAACACCAATGCAACAAAATCTAACCAAACTTCATTTTTTTTAGGCGGTATAGCACTTCTTCCCCTATCTGCCGCTGGGTTCTCAACATATCGGCGATCAGCCCGAATACAAATATCTGCACACCCATGATCCACAGGATCGTAGTCAATATGGCAGACGGCAGGTAAGGAGTAACCATTCCCGTTTGCAGGTAGTGAACCAGTACTCTTAATCCGGTAGCTGTACCGGCTATTAAAAACAGCAATCCAATCAAAGTAAATACTTTAAGCGGATTGTAATCCCGGTATGTCCGCAGTATGGTAGATGCCGCACGTTTTGCATAATTGAACACACCGCTCATAAGTCTTGAATCACCCTCACGTTTCCGGAATTCGATCGGGATCTCGACCATGGTAAGGTTATGATCAACTGCCTGCATTATGGTCTCCTGCACATACGTATAATCTGAAAGAATGTTCATGCGCAGTGCCGCATCCCTTGAAAAAGCCCGGAACCCGGTCTGGGCATCGGTTACAGGATAACCGGATGCCATTCTGGTAACACGGGTCGCAATGATATTCCCGATTTTTTTCTGAGGCACCATGTGCTCGATGTGTCCGCTGAATCTGGAACCCAGGACAATATCTGCTTTTCCTTCCAGTATGGGCTTTACAAGATCCGGTATTTGCTGCTGGTTGTACTGGAAATCTGCATCAGTGTTTGCTATGATATCGGCATCTCTTTTAAGTGCTTCTTCAAGCCCTGTCCTGAATGCAAAGGCAAGCCCCTGGTTCTCTTTCAGGGTTATGACATGATCCGCACCCGCATCCTTTGCAACTTTGACTGTGTTGTCTGTAGAGCCATCGTTGACAACTAACACCTCAACCGGATCGATTCCATTGATCTGGCGCGGAATTTCCTTGATGACCTTGCCGAGGGTATTCTCTTCATTATATGCCGGAATGGTGACTATCAGTTTCATTGATAGCTTCTTTATAATACCATTATTTATATAACTGTACCTCTTTTTTTAAAATCAATTTTTATAAAAATCAATAGATGCTAATAGATATTATGGAAAACAAAAATTATACACTATTGACCACTATTGATATAAATATTGATTGACATTGGATTATGCGATGGTCCTGAAAAAAACACTCGAATCCAGTTATGTCCAGTTATGCATGGTCTTTGTAGTTGCAGTGCTACTAAAAGAACTTAATATAATACCATCCTATTATCTGAACTTCAAATTATTTGCATATATCTTGCCTCTTTTTTCCATTCCTGCCCTCTTGGAGCTTAAAAAAAGCGGTTCATTCGCAGTTCCCCGCACAGGACTGATTCTTTTGATACTCTTCACATTCATACTGTTAGCCCGCCTCGTACCCTACCTCCATACACAGGTGCCTCTTGGTTACGATCCCGGGTTCTACAAATATGCCATAGAAACGTATGCAAACAGCCTCCCCAACATCCCTGAAAGCACTCTTCCTGACTGGCTGAAGATGATGTACCCACAGGGTTTGCTCGTCCTGACAGATATCCTGCACATCTTTGCAGGATTCGACGCAGTTCAGTTCTTTAAGATACTCTTCCCCTTCCTGTGCGCACTTCTTGTCCTGCCTGTGTACATCCTTACACGGTCTCTCTTTGACGAGCGCTCAGCCGTCATTGCTTCCATGCTCTATGCACTCTCTTACACACAATATACAATGTTCACATTTCTCTATTTCAAGAATGTCATTGGCCTGATGCTCTTACTCCTTGCGATATACCTGCTTGAGCGCAAAAAATACGCTCCTCTTGTATTAATGTACGCCGCACTTGGCATCTACCACAGGCCTGAATTCTTGCTGTTCTCGTTGATACTGATACCTTATTTCCTGCGCGCGCGAGATAAGAACATAATATTCACAATACTTGCAACCGCGATCCTGATCGCACCGTTCTGGCTGCCAAGGCTTGAGTATAATCTCCCCATGATACGCGGGGTGGCAGAAACCGCGATAACAAATATTCAAGTAAGTCAGGCAGCCGGCGGCGGGACATTCTTCGGATTTGAGAAATACGAATGGGTGTCGCTTGCCTACCTGCCGTTTGGACTTATCGGAGTGATCTACGTCCTGCTTCAGAAAAAATGGAGTGGTCTTCTTTATGGATTCCTGATAAATGCAGCGATCGTGGTATTCCAGTTATTCTTTTTCAAGCGCCTGATAGTATCCCTTGACATCCTGCTAATAATCTTCGCAGGCGTTGGACTGAATTACGGTTTTCTGGAATCGAAGTTGATATCGAAAAAGCTGGGAACAGCAGCAGTTATACTGCTGCTGGCATCAAGCGGCATAGTACTGATCGACCAGATATCACACGCAAAGCCACTGATAAACGATAATCAATTAGAATCGATCCAGTGGCTGGCATCGAACACCGAGCCGGATGCATACATACTCGCAACAAGCTATGACGCGCCGTGGGTTCTGGGGTGGAGCGAGCACAGGGTTATTGCGCCAGGACTGTTCCAGTGGGATATGTATAACAGGTCAGAGTGGCTTGAATTCTTGCGGACGAAAGATGCAGGCATGGCAAACGAATTTTTATCAGCGTGGGACGGTCCGATTTATGTATACCACTCGAAGAATTTTAGAAATTGGATCGAACTTGAAAAGTTTGCAAATAGCAATTCTACATTGCTATGCAACAATGAAAGCATAATTTATGCGGTGCGAGATTAGCGTATGTAACATAGTAACATATAAACGTCACAACGTTACATTTATCACAATCGGAATCTTAATATTCTCTTGCTCGAGGTGAATGAAATGGATGACATCATCGTAAAAAACCGCAGGAGTTTTTTAGAGAGTTTTATTATTTTCAGTGTAATTGCGGTCGGTTTATTAATATACCTTCATTTCAATCCCTATTCATACCCTGGTTTAAGTGAAAAAATATATTGGATGTTTGCCATTTATCTCATTGTATTGACAGCATTTTACTTTTTTGAAATAACAGATTATCTCATAGACAATATTTCTGCATTTATCGATCTTGCCGATCGATTTGGTATGCCGTTTGTGGATCACCTTACAGAATTGCCACTTGCTTTAAAAAAAGATCGTGGTGAGTATGAAGCTGTCGAATTGATGCGTATTGGCATAAACAATATCTTCCAGTTCGTGCTGGTTGCGTATTTGTTAATCCTGTTAGTTCAGGAGTTGCACCCACCAGCCAAAGAATGGCTCAATATGAATTATTTTCTTCTAATTGTGATACTTTTTGGCGCAGCATCGGTCTTCGCAAACAAAGATGATGAGAAAAACACAGTTCACGAGCCAGTAGAACTCACGACAAAAGAATATATTTTCATTGGTTTTGCAGGTGTCGCAGGTGCTGTGATAATCTGGTACAAGACACAGGACATCGGCAGACTTTCATACCTGATAGCAGCACTTTCCGGAATATTGATTATACTGCTATCAATATTGGTAATGGAAGACGACGAAGATATTACCACAAATAATATAACATCCGAAGAGGTGTAATATTCCATGGACCCACTATCCCTCACCCGCATGATCATAGGATCGATCTTCGTACTGTTCATCCCTGGCTTCGCCTGGACATTTGCATTCTTCGAAAAGAACGAGATCGACGCAATCGAGCGCATCGCCCTCTCCTTTGGCCTCTCGATCGCACTCGTCCCGCTCACCGTCTTCTACCTGAATTACCTCTTCCACATAAAGATCACAGCCGTCAACTCATTCATAGTCATCCTGATCCTCACTGCGATACCGCTCGGATACATCCACCTGCGGGACAGCGGCAAACTTGCAGGTGTGCGCAGCCGCCTGGGGTTTTAGAATAGGGGAAGTTCATGTAGCGTCTCATTGAAGCTGCAGAGTTGATCCGATCAGGCACGGCATGCAGAAACTTTTTTGCGCTTTCCGGGAAGTTGCGTCTACGTCCGCTATCCTCAGACATGGTGAAGAAAAGAAATACACGCACTGACCGGGGCGTTCACTTCAGCGGATCTACATGTGGCTGGTGACAGATAACCAATAACTGGCAGTTGCTGCCAGTAGGAAATTACTGAAAAGACTACAGGACCGGATTCAGGCTGCAAATGCCGCCTGGGCGGTTATCAGGTATATGGTGCTGTGGTTACGTTTTGTTTTTTCATGTTGGGTGGGTTTTGTTTCTGTATTCATCAAATGTTGCAGTATAAAGAACGATTTTCTGCCGAGTATTATTTCCGTGTGGTAGAGCTTACTGAAGAAGACTGCGAAATCATGGGATTACAGATTGAGTAATTTTGTCCCAATGCCAAAAATATGAAAATTTATTTATAGGATTATTGTGCTATATATTCTAATAATAAAAACCATTTTCAAATGGTGGTATATATGGAAAATCAAACAAATTCCAGAAAAAGTAATAAGAAAAGCCGTATAATTAGTATTTCAGTAACTCTATTAGTCGTGCTAATGCTGATTTTATCAGGCCCAGCAAGTGCAGTAAAGGTTGAAATGAAAACACCTATAGATTATACGGTAGGTGGTAAGGCTATATTTGAAATAAATTTGAAACTTACGGGAGCTGACTCTATTAATGTTAAAAGTATTAATGTAACCCACCTTCCATTAGGAAATATTTCATTTTATCCGAATGGAACAATTCTACCAGGATGTCCACAAGGATATACAGTAACCAGAATTGAATCAGCACCTTATGTTTATGGATATGGGTATGGCTATGATGAAAATCCAGGCGTCGGTTATGGTTATGGTTATGATTTTGGTAAAGGTTATGGATATGGCTACGGGTATGGTTATGGTCAGGATGATGATGGCCCAGTATCAAATATGAAATATAGAATTGAAGTCAGTGGGCTATCCGTGGGTACATATTCTAACATAGCAAAAATTGACGTGAACGTTGAAGGAAATCCGAATAAACTTACTTTTTCAGCAGAGATACCATATACATTTAATGTAAAGAAGAAACCTTCTGGTGGTGGCGGTAGCAGTGGCGGAGGAGTAAGTAATCAATATACCCAGACTCAAACCATGAGAAATGGTGTTGCAAGTTTCTGGGGAAATATTGGTGAAACAATACCTTCAATTGAGATTCCAGGCGCAACTGGCAGTATAACTGTTGAAGAGCTATCTTCCAATCCCACTAATGTGAATGTCAATAAACATGCATTTTTTTACCTTGACATCAACACAGGGGAAAATGCGAACAAAGGTGGAACTATTACCTTCAAGGTATCTACAACATCGCTTGCTGATGCAGGTATTGATCGTAACAACATTGCACTCTATCGATTCAATAATGGCAATTGGGAAGAACTGGCAACCCAGTGGTCAAAGACTGTTGACGGATACGAAGAGTATACAGCACAAACACCTGGTTTCTCAGCATTTTTAATAGCTGAGAAAGGAGTTGCACCTACAATAACCGCAACACCGACACTGACACCGGCTCCAACTGAAGGGATCGAAGAGCCGACTCCAACAAAGGACAAAGGTATTCCCGGTTTTGAAGCAGTTGCGCTCATAACAGGAGTGTTAACGGCTGCCTATATAATAATGAGAAAGAGAGGGTAGATTTTATACCCTTATCATCTCATTTTATTTGGGCAATTCCAGCATCAGTCTTGAATCCGGTCCCTGAAAAATGGTTGCGAGATGCCTTATAGCCAGTACTTTTCAGCATCTTGACCAGAGCATCAATGGGGCCGGGAGAAAACGTTATTTTCTTGCATGGCAAGTGATGATCATAAAAAGTGGGTAAATCAAAAGTTGCGACGGCAGTACAGTTATTAAGCAAAAAGGAATAGAATGGGCTTGAACCCGACGGTGGAGAGGGACAAGGCTTACCCGAAATCATGGTGGAAGGTCAGCGGACGGGTGCTGGTGGATGAGAAGGGAATTTAGTCAGGGATTGTGGGGGAGATAGCAAAGAGAATCGGGCAGAAACCTAAATCATAATAAGTGCCCTCCTTTTTTTTATTCATCAGTACGGCATCAACTGACTAAACCAGTCCTGAAATCTTACGTGTATAGATCGAGAGTGCCAGAACATGTTTAGATATTAACATCATAATTATTATAATAAATAATAATATATAATTTCGAAAAATTTTTATACTATTGCAGAAATAAATATATGTATATTGGAGATACAACTAAGATCGCATTCTATCTTGGCTGGGAAGATGAGTGAGTTATGGGGCTCATTGCTATTGATAGAATGCAAGTAATCGAGTGTGCTGCAAAAAATCAGAGCGAGTAAGCTGATATTTCCAATTTGATACTTGCTGTTAGTCCAGATTCAAAGAAAGTATTGAATGAATTGTGCGAAGGAAAGGAAGTGGGGAATTGTGTCCAATGGTAAATTGAATAGTATACCAATAAAACCCAAATTAATTATTGGTAGTAATAAAAGGACAAAAAGAGGTGCAATTATTGGAGGATTATGGGGCCTAATTACTGGGATGTTGTATGCTTGGGGAGTTTTTGCATTAGGATTTTCAGGACATGGTGAAATAGGAACATTATCAAAAAATATATCTATAATATGGAAA
>SWBW01002462.1_pt1 | contig 21336 bp, 11 predicted proteins | sample 4693041 | NCBI WGS metagenome assembly SWBW01 (sample SAMN10267271, study PRJNA491770) | bioreactor metagenome | isolation source: DHS bioreactor inoculated with marine methane seep sediment | place: Japan: Omine Ridge, Nankai Trough | collected 2006-05-06 | reverse complement strand
TTTTTTGTGCTATTTTTGCGCTTCATAAGTAAAAGAAAAACTTGATATCAGTCAATAACATAACAAAAGAATTTGGTGGCACACCCCTCTTTTCAGGCATTACTTTTAACCTGAACGACAAAGGCTGTGTAGGTTTGGCCGGAATGAACGGATCGGGTAAAACAACTTTATTGAAGATCATTGCCAATGAAATAAAGCCGGATACGGGCACCATCGCTTACCCAAATGATATCACCATCGGATACTTGCCTCAGGAAAAAGAGATCAATAGTTTAAAAAGTATTAAAGAGGAGACTTTAGATGCTTTTAAATTTATCAATAAACTAAATGCAAGGATTGCAGAACTAAATAAGGCCATTCAGCAAAGAACAGATTACCATTCTGATGCCTATGCGAAGCTACTGATAGAACTTGATGAACTGAATCATAAATTGCTTATTCATGAGCCTGACAAATTACTGGCCAATACTGAAAAAGTGTTGTTTGGTTTGGGTTTTAAGCAAAGTGATCTCGACCGGCCATTGACAGAATTTAGCTTCGGATGGCAAATGCGTGTGGAAATTGCCAAATTATTGCTCCTTAAACCTTCGTTATTATTACTCGATGAGCCTACCAATCATCTGGATATTGAATCTATTCAGTGGCTCGAAGAATTTCTGAGCAACTATTATGGCAGCATCCTGATTGTTTCTCACGACAGGGCATTACTGGATAATATCACCGGAAGAACTATCGAGATTACCAATGGAAAAATTTATGATTATAAAGTGCCTTATTCCAAGTATGTGCAGCTACGTGAAGAACGACTATCGCAACAAAAGGCAGCTTATAACAACCAGCAGGCTGAAGTAAGGCAGGTGGAACGGTTTATTGAGAGGTTCAGGTATAAGAATACCAAGTCGAAACAGGTCCAATCGCGGATCACCCATCTGGAAAAGCTTGACCGGGTTGAGTTGGACGAGATCGACCAGTCAGCTATTCATTTCACCTTCCCGCCCGCGCCACATAGCGGTAAAATAACCGTTGAATGCAAAAAGATAAGTAAATCCTATGAGGATAAGCATGTATTAGACAATATCAACCTTGAGATATTAAAAGGTGATCGAATTGCGTTTGTGGGCAAAAATGGAGAAGGCAAAACCACACTTGCCAAGATCATTGCCGGCAGGCTGGATCACTTGGGTGATATTAAACTAGGGTATCAGGTGCAAACAGGTTATTTTGCTCAAGACCAGTGGGAAATGCTGGACGCCGAAAAATCGGTTTTCGAAACGGTGGATGATATTGCAGTTGGAGATATCCGAACACGGCTCAAATCTATCTTAGGTGCATTTCTTTTCCAGGGAGATGATATTGACAAAAAGGTAAAAGTACTTTCAGGAGGTGAAAAATCACGTCTCTCACTTGCAAAATTGCTACTTACACCAAGCAATTTCCTGTTATTTGATGAGCCTACCAACCATTTGGACATGCGATCGAAAGACATTTTGAAAAATGCCTTGTTGCAGTTTACGGGTACCCTGGTTATTGTTTCCCACGACCGCGATTTTCTTGCTGGGCTGACATCGAAAGTGTATGAGTTCAGAAATAAAGGGATTAAGGAATACCGGGGTGATATTTTTGAATACCTGGAAAAGAGAAAACTGGAGGACCTGAAAGAGCTTGAAATTAAAGAGCGTTCGATAAATACGGATGAAAAATCAGTAAGTGATACAAAAATAAAGTGGGAGCAAAAGAAAGCTATTGAGCGAGAAAAGCGCAAATTGGAAAAGAAAATTACTGATCTTGAAAAAGATATGGGAAAACTTGAAATCGAACTTGAATCCGTCAATGCAAAACTTGCGGATCCTTCAAAGTATGAGGATGAAATTAGATCGGGCTCTTTATATAAAGAACACGATGAGTTGACCAGGAAAATCGAAGATGTGTATTCTGAATGGGAAAAAAAGCAAGTACAATTGGAAAAAATGCATGCGGATGAATAGCTATTTATCACGGTCGATCATGCGATGGGCCACATCCTTCAGTATCTCTTTATTGGTCTCTTCAATTGAAATTTCATCCAATTTTTTCATCCCTTCCAAATAATACCGGTCGATCAGCTGGTTTGTCAGTCGGTCGACTTTCAGCATTTCAAATATTTTTTTAACACGTTCTGTCTTATTATCATTTGAAATACCATTTGTATTGTAAAGGCTGATCAACTCATTTTTTGTTGATGCATCGGCCATTTCAAGTGCTTTGAGGTATAAAAAAGTTTTTTTATTGCTGATGATATCACCACCGGTTTTCTTGCCAAATACCTCTTCATCGCCGAAGGTATCCAGCAGGTCATCTTTTAATTGGAATCCCAATCCAATGTTAATCCCAAATTCGTATAATGCATTGGCATCTTTAATCTTTGCGCCACCTACCAGCGCCCCAATTTTTAAACTGGCTCCAAAAAGAACGGCCGTTTTCAAACGGATCATTTCAATATATTCATCAACCGATACATCATTTCGATTTTCATAATTCAGGTCAAACTGCTGCCCTTCGCATACTTCGATCGCTGTTTTACTGAATACGGAAAGCGTCTCCGGTAATATGTCAATTCTGGCTTGCTGCGCGTATTGGTATGCCAAGGCAAAAAGAGTATCACCCGAAAGGATGGCGATGTTTGCGTTCCATTTTTTAAACACAGTTTCCTCGCCTCGTCTGATTGGGGCGTTGTCCATAATATCATCATGAATTAATGTAAAGTTATGGAACAGTTCTATGGCAATTGCTTGCGAGAGGGCTTCCTCTTTTTTACCGCCAAATAGCTCACACGACATAAGTGTCAATATGGGCCTGATTCTTTTACCGCCAAGTCCTACCGTATAACTGATAGGTGCATATAATTCACCGGGCTCATGTCCGAAAGCCTGTTTATTGAGTTGATTCTCAAAATATCTGATAAGTTCTTCGTAGCCTCCCATAGATGTTAAAATGCTGATTTATTTAATAAGATCGAGGAGGTATTCGCCATAGCCACTTTTTAGCAGGGGTTCCGCTATGCGGGCAAGTTGTTCTTTATTGATAAAGCCACTGTGATAGGCAATTTCTTCGATACAACCGATTTTAAGCCCTTGCCTGTCTTCAATCACTTCTACAAACTGGGATGCCTGGATCAGGGAAGAAAAAGTGCCAGTATCAAGCCAGGCGGTGCCGCGTCCCATGAGGCCTACTTTTAATTTACCTTCATTAAGATAATATTTGTTCACATCTGTTATTTCATATTCGCCACGAGCACTTGGCTTCAAGTTTTTAGCTACCTCAACTACTGTATTATCATAAAAATAGAGGCCTGGAACCGCATAGTGCGATTTTGGATTTAATGGTTTTTCTTCAATGGAAAGGGCATTAAAATCTTTATCAAACTCCACCACGCCATATCTTTTCGGATCCTTTACATGGTAAGCGAACACCATACCTCCCTTGGGTTCAGTACATGTTTTCAATAGCTTCTGAAAACCTTGGCCATAAAAAATATTATCGCCCAGAATAAGCGATACAGAATCGTTACCAATAAATTCTTCACCCAGTACAAATGCCTGCGCCAGACCGTTTGGTGTTTCCTGTACTTTATAATAGAAATTACAGCCAATCTGGGATCCATCGCCCAGCAGTTTCTCAAAGTTGGGCAGATCCTGGGGTGTCGATATGATAAGTACATCCCTGATGCCTGCCATTAATAAAACCGATAAAGGATAATAGATCATCGGTTTGTCGTAAATGGGCATCAGTTGCTTGCTTACAGCTATGGTAAGCGGATGTAAACGTGTACCTGCCCCGCCGGCCAGTATAATACCTTTCATGCGTTTATATTTTTTTATACGTATCTTCTTTTTTATGATCCAGTTCTTCAACTACAAGTTCATCGAGTTCTACATCATCTTCCTCATCAAATACTTCAATATGAGGTTCTTTAAATGATTTGGTCAGTACTTTTTTGTCGAGTGTTAATAATAAGGACGGTAAGACGAACATATTTGAAAACAGTGCTACCACAAGTGTGAATGAAACCAGATAACCCAATGCTTCGGTGCCGCCAAATGTAGATAAGGTAAATATCAGGAATCCGAAGAAGAGAATAATGGCTGAATACACCATGCTGTAACCGGTTTCTTTAAGCGCTTCGAGTATCGAAACTTTAATATTCCAATTTGTATGTTTGAGATGCAAGCGGTATCTCGACAGATAGTGAATGGTATTATCCACGCTGATACCCAGTGCTATACTGAAAATCAGGATGGTTGATGGTTTAATGGGTATATCAAAAAATCCCATCATGCCCGCGGTGAGTACCTGCGGAATAATGTTAGGAATCAATGAGATCAAAATCATCCTTACAGAAGAAAAAATTAGCGCCATCAGGAGTGTAATAATGATCACTGCAAGCCCAAGGCTCATAAATAAATTCTTTACCAGGTAGTTGGTTCCCATCAGGAAAACAACACTGGTGCCGGTCAGGCCCACTTCATACTTTTCTGGAGGAAAAATACGGTCTACTTTTGGTCTCAGGTCAGTAATGATACGTTCAATGTCGTTGGTACCAATATTAGCCAATTGTATAGATACACGGGTTTTTGAGAGGGTTGAATCGACAAAGGCATTGAGGATGGAGGTTTTGTTATGTGCATCTAAATTTGGCACATAAGAAAGAATGAAATTCTTTTCCTGGTTATTTGGTAACGAATACATATCGGGGTTTCCCCTGTAAAATGCCTGTTTCGCGGATTTAACTACCTCAACAACAGAAACAGGTTTTGAAAATTCGGGGTAAGTGGCAAGTGTATCCTGCAATTGGTCAAGTTTTCGTAAGAATGAAGTATTTAAAATACCCCTTTTCTTTTTCGTGTCAACCGTAATTTCCAGCGGCATGACTCCTTTAAAATTTTGCTCAAGAAAAATCATGTCTTTGTAGAGCTTGCTCTTTTTAGAAATGTCGTCAACAATATTGCCTGTTGTTTTTAATTGCGTAATACCAACAATGCCGCCGGTAAAAAAAATAATGGTGATGATATATATAACTGTACGATGGTTTTGGACGATATAAAGAATTCTTTCAATAATCTTGCTGATAAGGCTTTTTTCGAGGTGCCGCATATGCTTCGGTTTGGGAACCGGAAAGAAACTGAAAAGAATAGGTAAAAGGAATAGTGTAAGTAAATAGGCCACAAAAATATTGATGGAGGCAATAATACCGAACTCCACCAGCATTTCATTACTTGTAATTGCAAATGCTGCGAAGCCAGCAGCAGTGGTAGCATTGGTCAGCAGGTTGGCATTCCCAATCCGGGAAATCATTCTTGAAAGCGCTTTTACTTTATTTCCATGTTCCCGAAATTCGCTTAGGTATTTATTGAGTAAAAAAATGGAATTTTCTACTGCGATTACGATTAAGAGCGGCGGCAGAATCCCTGTAAGAATAGTGACCTTATAGCCAAATAACACGATGGAGCCAAGCACCCAAATTACTGCAATAACTACAACAATCATAGCCAGCAAGACAGCACGCCCTGACCGGAAAAGAACAAATAATAATACAGATGTTATTAGCAATGAAAGAAAAACAAACAATAACAATTCATCCTGTATTTTTTTGGATGTAACTGTTCGTATGTAGGGTAGTCCTGAATATTTAACATCAAGGGTATGTTGTTCGCCAAACTGGTCAATCCTGGTTTTAAGGTCTCTTATCAGTTGAATTCTGGCTTTTGAGTTGAGGATTTCTTTTGTGAGGGTGATCATCATCAGGCTCACATCGGTTTCCTTGTTGAATAGCCGTCCATCATACAGATGGAGGTCGTATACGGTCTGTCTTATGGAATCGATAGTTTGTTGGCGGGAGGGTTTTTCAGGTACGATAGATTTAAAATCAAACTTTTTAAGACTGTCGTTTCGTGTCAGATTGTATATCCTTGCTACCGATAACACATCCTTAACGCCATTCATCTCCAATACATCGTAACTGAGGTCGTACCAATCGTTAAAATGATCCATTGTAAACAGGTCAGGATCCTGTATTGCTACAAAAATCACGCTGCCATCCTGCCCAAATTGCTTTTTAAACTCTTCATATTCAATAGTTATTGAATCGTCTTTAGGCAGCATACGAGCCATTTCGTACGACATCTTTATCTGGCTACCTTCATAGGCCATAAAAGCCGTTACTAATCCGATAAAAATAAGAATCTGAATTCGGTTTCTAAGGATAAATCTTACCAGGAATTGCCACATAAACCCGCTCTTGCAGTTTTAAAAAAGAAAGCTAAAATATGATTTTTCTCAATCAATCATACAATTTTATGGATAGCGTAAACATATCCATTGTAACTTTACAGTTAATATTGAGAGCACAAATGTAAGTTTTGTTTTTAAAATGAAGGGTAGAAAAGTCTTGTTTATTGATAGCGCACATCCGATACTGAAATTGGAACTTGAAAAAGATGGGTTTCAGTGTGATATATTTCCAACTTATGAGAGGAGTGATTACAAGAAAATAATTAAAGATTATTTTGGTATGATCATCAGAAGCAAAGTGAAGCTGGATGCCGATTTTCTGGCGGAAGCCTCGAATTTGAGATTTATTGGCAGGGTAGGTGCCGGAATGGAAAATATCGACCTTGACTATGCCAATCAAAAAGGAATTGCCTGTATCAATGCTCCTGAAGGCAACAGGGATGCCGTAGGCGAGCAAGCGATAGGCATGCTGCTGAACCTGATGAACAACTTATTGATTGCCGATCAGCAAGTGAGAAATGGCATTTGGGAAAGAGAGCAAAACAGGGGCTATGAATTGGGCGGAAAAACAATTGGAATTATCGGCTACGGAAATACCGGAAGCGCTTTTGCTAAAAAGCTAAGTGGCTTTGATGTACAAGTAATCGCGTATGACAAGTATAAATTAAATTACTCTGATAACTATGTGAGAGAAAGTGATATGGCCACCTTATTTGAAAACTGTGATGTCCTGAGCCTGCACGTACCGCTTACCAGCGAAACCCACTACCTGGTAGATCAGGAATACATGAGCCGGTTTAAAAAACCTATTTATCTTGTGAATACCTCCCGTGGAAAGGTGGTGAACACGAACGACCTGGTGGCCAATCTTGAAAACGGAAAAGTAATTGGTGCCTGCCTGGATGTGTTGGAATACGAAGGGCTGTCGTTTGAAAGTCTTGATGCAGCACAAATCCCGGAAACATTTCACAAATTAATTGGGATGAAGAATGTAATTTTATCGCCTCACATAGCGGGCTGGACACATGAATCAAATTACAAATTGGCTATGAATATTGTTCAAAAACTCAGAGATCTAAATCTCTAAGTTAATCTTTACCAGTTTAAAATTTCCCTGAAATCGTATTGTTTCGGATCTCCCAAATAAGCTTTGGCTTCCTCGTAATCTCCCGGCTCTATGAATTGTAATCCGTGTTCAAAAATCAATTTAGGTTTGGCACCTTCCATATTCACCAGGCGTGGTTTTATTTTGCCATGTTCATCTTCCACATCTTCCAGGTATAAAGGTGAGATTTTTCCGGAAGGAGAGGCTGTTACCATGCAACCGGTGCGTCCTTCGTCAAATAATTTTTTCACTCCATAACCGAGTAATCCACAGTAAAGCAAGTCGTAAGAGCCGGGTTGTACACAACGGAGCTCATAACCCAGTTCCACCGGGCGGCTTTTTACTTTAATGCCCAAATCTTTCAGCTTTTGCTGGAGCAGGATGTTAAAAATATGTGCCTTACTCACATTGCCAAGCTCAGGGTGACCATGTTCGTCGTACGTAAAGTTAATACCTGAATTTTTTATTTGCTCATCGCTCATAAAATGGAAAACGCCTTCACTCACAATGGCAGCTCCATAGTCGATACCGAGTATTTTCCGTTTTACGATGGCCGAGATAATGAGCTTTGTGATGCGATCGAAAGTAACTTCTGTTTTGTTGAACATCTCAGGAATCACGATCATCGGGATGTGAATGGCGGCGCCAATACCAAAAGCCAGGTGTCCGGCTTCTCGGCCCATAGCTGAAATTACGAACCAGTTGCCACTGGTGCGGGCATCTTCATAAATGGTTTGTGCGATCCGAACGCCTTCCTGTTTCGCCGACTGGTAACCGAAAGTAGGTGTATCTTCCGGGAGTGGCAAATCATTATCAATCGTTTTCGGCACATGAATATTCTGTATACTTATTTCATTTTCAATTAAAAATTTCGATATCCTGTTGGCTGTGGAAGCTGTATCGTCGCCACCAATGGTTACCAGCAGTTGCACATTGTTTTCAGTAAAAAAACGGGTATTGAATTCACCGTCTTTGGGTTTATGCCGGCTCATTTGGAGGGCCGACCCGCCGCGTTTGTGAATATCGTCGGCAAAATGAAAATCAATTTCCTGGATTTTCGGGTTTTCAGCAAATAATCCTTTATATCCTTCATGAATTCCGATCACACGGTAACCTGATTTCAGAAATACAAGGGCTACTGAACTGATCACTGAATTGATACCGGGTGCCGGTCCACCTCCGCATAATATGGCAACTGAATCTTTCATTTTCTTCTTGGTTTTTATTGCGGGCAAATATAGAAAATTATACCGCCAATACGATCTTAAAATAGATAAGGCTGTTGATATAAAAGCAGCTTATTTTATCAGTAATTGCACCGTTGAACGGCTTTTTTGTTCGAGAAATATTTTTTTGTGTTCAACCAGCTTATTGATAAATTCTTCTGTATAATGCCTGATGGTAATTAGTTGCAGGCCATCATTGTATTTTACGATAAATTCATTTTTCAGATCAGACAACAGGGCTTCAAGCTTGCTTTTATTGCTGTTAAAACAAACGGAAAAACTTACCGCCGAATGTTGCATCAGGTTGATGTGGATTTTGTGCCGGCTGAAAGCTTTGAAAATATCCGTCAGGTGGTCTTCGGCTATGAATGAAAGGTCACGCGAATTGATGCTCAATAATACCTGATTGTCTTTAACAATGATCTTATACATTTTATCATCCATGGATGCATCTTTTGAAATTTTTGAGGCCGCTATCTTCAAATCATTAAATGAACGCACAAATAAAGGAATGTTTTTTTGCTGTAAGGGCTGGATCGTTTTTGGGTGGATAACGGAAGCGCCGTAAAATGCCAGCTCAATGGCCTCGTGGTAAGAAATCTGATCTAGTTTAATACTTTCGGCAAAACGATTCGGGTCGGCATGCATCAATCCGGGTACATTTTTCCAGATCGTCACCTCATTAGCGTCAAGCGCACTGGCAAGTATGGCGGCCGTAAAATCCGACCCCTCCCTGCCAAGTGTGGTTGGATGACCGGATGGGTCTGATCCGATAAAACCTTCGGTTAACACGAACTTCCCTTCGGCTAAAACAGGAAGTATTTCTGTATTTACATTTTCAGTTGTTTTCTGCCAATTGACTTTGGCAGAAGTAAAATCATTATCTGTGATAATTATTGAACGAGCATCGACCAACTGGAAGAGTAATTGTTGTTCTGTAAAGTAGTGTCCAAGTAACAAAGTAGTAAATTTTTCACCAAAACTTACAATGCTATCATAAGCAACAAAGCGATTCGGATCTATCTGTTTAAGTGCTGTTATCAAATTCTCAAATAGTTCTGATAACTGGTTTAGACAGTTTCCGGCATCATCAAAAAGCTGATCAATAATCTGAAAATGACTCGTTTTAAGACTTTCTAGAGCTTGCTGAAGTAGATTCTCATTTTTATCAATTGCCAATTGGAGTATTTCCTCCAAGCGGTTGGTTGTTTTCCCAAGTGCTGAAACCACGACAATTAATTTGTCATCTTTAGAATCGTTGATAATAGATACGACTTTTCGAATGCCATCTGCATCCTGCATTAATGCTCCGCCAAATTTGAATACTTTGATCATGTTTTTAGGTTGAGGTTGTGGTTGAGGATAAAGCTAAGGATAAGGCTGAGGTTTTGATCATTGCGATATATGTTTTGCGTTTTTAGTCATAATTCCAAAATTACCAGATTTTTTTAATTACCTCCGCCTCAGCCTTCTCCTTAGCCTCTGTCTAACCCCTCCCTTTAATCAATCCTTTTCTATAAGCAGCCAGCAGCATGCGTAAGTCATGGATCTGAACTTTAAGTTTTTTTCCAATATCGGTATCGCTAACCCTTTTTCGTTTTGCATTGGTTTCAATAAAGATGCGATCAGAAATGATATCTTTTTCCTCTACAATAGCCATATTTTTCGAATCGAAATGCTTGTGCTCAACCAATACCAGCCCGTATGAATTATAAATCAGCGTATATCCAGAAACACCAGTAACTGCCTGGTAAGGGATGGACATGCCACCATCGATTACAAATAGTTTTCCGTTGGCTTTTATGGGGCTTTCTCCTTTTTTAGCTTTTACCGGTACATGGCCATTTACAATATGCGAGTGTTTGGGATTCAGATCAAACTCTTTCAGTATTTTGTCGCAATATTTTTCATTGTCGTACACCAGGTCGTAATAAGGGTTTCGTTTCTCCTTATGTGTCGATTTATCCTCCACAAAATATCTTTCGAAAGTGGTCATTTTCATTTTGCCAAATAAAGGCGAAACGGCGCCACACCACAAATACCACATATAATCCGAAGTATTTTCAACAGCTTTATGATCAAACCTGCGGGCGTAGGCTTTCCTGGCTACTCTCTCATAATGGTCGCAAAGTGCTTTGCCTTTATAAGTCTTTCCTTCTATTTCAAACGACTCAAAACTTCCTTTTTCCGTAAGTGGAATGCACCCATGGTACAATAAATTGGAATTATATGCCAGGTACATGCTACCATTTGAAAAGAGGAAATCGACGTGGCGTTGCAATCTTTTGCTGTTTTTAAAGTTTTTGGTGAGTTTTTCAATCACATCTTTTTCTTCTGATGAAAGGACAAAAGGGTCCTTTGGGTCAATTGTTGGAAAATGAGTGTCAAGTAAGGGATATTCCATGCCATCAATGAGGGCGGTTCCTTTTTTAAGATCAATCTTATCCAGCAGCAGTCGGTCATCCATCCTGAAATTCGGATTTCGCTGGATAATTTGCGATTCCAGCTTAAACTGAATGATCGAGATGGCTTTGTGCATCTGGACGAGCATCCGGTTCTCTTTTGCCAGGTCATCAGTTTTAAGTTTAAACTGATCGCACGGATCGTTTTGGTATTGCTTCATCGCGAAAGTAGCTAGCGGCAGCATATTGATCCCATAAGCGTCCTCAAGTGTATCAAGGTTTTGGTAGCGCAACGAAATACGGATCACATTGGCTACCAGCGCCTGGTTGCCCGATGCAGCCCCCATCCAGATAATATCGTGGTTACCCCATTGAACATCCACCGAATGGTAATCCATTAAACGATCCATCACTTTTTCGGCATGAGGCCCCCTGTCATAGATGTCTCCAATAATATGCAAACGGTCGATTAACAGGCGTTGGATAAATTTGCACATGGCCACGATAAATGCTTCGGCCCGGTCTACTTTAATAATGGCATTGATAATGGCTTCAAAATATTCTTCTTTACCTTCGCCGGCCTCGTTTAATAACTCATCAATGATATAGGCAAAATCTTTGGGCATGGCTTTCCGAACTTTCGAACGGGTATATTTGGTGGCTGCCGAACGCGCTACATGGCTCAACCGCTGCAGGGTGATGGCATACCATTCATGTGGATCTTCCTCTTCTTTAAGGATGAGGTCGAGTTTTTCCTTTGGATAATATATTAAGGTAGCTAGCATTTTTTTGTCTTTCAACCGCAGGGTTTTCCCGAAGACATCATCAATTTTTCTTCTTACTACCCCCGAAGCATTCGCAAGTACATGGCTGAATGTTTCAAATTCTCCATGAATATCTGTTAAAAAATGTTCCGTTCCTTTCGGTAAATTAAGAATGGCTTCCAGGTTGATAATTTCGGTACTGGCCGCCTGTATATTTGGAAACTTTTCTGATAATAGGTTCAAATACTTAATTTGATCTTCAAGTTCTTTGGTTGAAAAGTCATTGTCACGCTTTTTCTTCATGATAGAGTGCTAATTGATAAAATATGAGTCGGCTGCAAATGTACAAAATGACAGCATTTGAACGATATTGTAATCAGAGATAGTATATTAGCAGATTATTTTCAATTCACTATTTGAACAGCTTTTACCGTTTTGAAACAGGCATCCTTATTACATAGTTACCAAACCCATCCTAAGTTAGCTGAGTTGCATACCCTGTTATCATCACCTGCTAAGCATTTGAAGATTACAGGTTTGATTGGTTCGTCAACGGCGCTTACCGCGGCCGGTATTTTTGAGGAAACTGGAAAACAGCAGCATATCATCGTGATGCCGGATAAAGAACAAGCCGCCTATTTATACAACGACCTGGAAAGTATCTTTGAGGAAACAGGAATGGATGTGAACAGGAAAAAGGTTTTGTTCTATCCCACTTCTTATAAACGGCCATATGAACCCGAAAAGCTGGATAGGTCATACCAACTCTCAAGAACGGAAGTACTGAAAAGGTTTATGACCGGAGACCGGAAGACAGTGATTGTAACATATCCAGAAGCGCTGACAGAGAGGGTAATTACGAAAAATTACTTGTCAAAAAACATCATGAAGCTGAAGCAGGGAGAGAAAGTATCTTTTGAATTTGTAAGCGACTTGTTGATGGAATTCGAGTTTGAAAGTGTTGAATTCGTTGCTGAACCGGGACAATTTGCCATACGAGGAGGCATTGTAGATGTGTTTTCATTCTCCAACGATCACCCCTATCGTATCGAATTTTTTGGTGATACGGTGGAATCCATCCGCACTTTCGACCCGGTCAGCCAGTTGTCGATTCAGCATATGAACCGGATCAGCCTGCTGCCCAATGTGCAGGATCGGAAAATTGAAGAAAAACGTGTCAGTTTTCTGGATTATATGCCACCTAAAACAATTTGCTGGGTACATGATGTTTCTTTCACCAGTGAACGTATTGATAAGGAATTTAAAAAAGCGACCGAAACTTACACCCGTTTTGGAAAGGAATTGCAACAGGCAGCACCATCTGTTTTATTCACCCATGGAGATCAGTTTATCGATCAGCTCGAACATTTCAAAACCATTGAATTCGGCCATGCCAATTACTACAAAACAAGCCATGTTGTTCATTTCAATCAACGTCCGCAACCGGCATTTAACAAAAAGTTTAATTTATTGATCAATGACCTGGTTGAAAAATCAGGAGAGGGATACACCAATTACATCCTGTCGGACAATGCCAAACAAACGGAAAGGCTGTATGCGATATTTGAGGACATTCAAAAAGATCATCCAGAAAGTGGCAAAGCGCATTTTACTTCATTGACCATGAACCTTAGTTCTGGATTTATCGATCATGATGTGAAACTGCTGTGTTATACCGATCACCAGATTTTCGAACGTTACCATAAATTTCACCTGCGTGAAGGCTTCGGAAGAAAAGAGTCTTTGTCGATTAAAGAGCTCTACGACCTGAAACAGGGAGATTATATCACACACATCGATCATGGGGTAGGGCAGTTTGATGGCTTGCAGATCATCGACAATGATGGCAAAAAGCAGGAAGCCATCCGGCTGATCTATAAAAACAATGATCTGCTGTATATCAGCATCCACTCACTGCACCGGATATCAAAATATGTAGGCAAGGACGGCACACCACCGGTATTGAATAAACTCGGATCGAATGCGTGGAATAATCTCAAAGCTAAAACCAAGAAAAGGGTTAAAGATATCGCCCGCGATCTGATCAAGTTGTATGCCGAGCGCAAAGCTTCGAAAGGCTTTGAATTTATGCCGGATACCTACCTGCAGAACGAGTTGGAAGCCTCTTTTATTTATGAAGATACGCCCGACCAGTTGAAATCGACACTGGATGTGAAAAAAGATATGGAGGCACCATCTCCCATGGACCGCCTCGTTTGTGGCGATGTAGGCTTCGGGAAGACGGAAGTGGCCATCAGGGCAGCGTTTAAAGCGGTAACCGACAGCAAACAGGTAGCAGTATTGGTACCTACCACCATTCTTGCCCTACAACATTATAAAACATTTTCAGAACGTTTAAGCGATTTTCCGGTGACGGTAGATTATATCAATCGCTTTAAAAGCACAAAAAAACAAAAAGAGACTTTGCAACGATTGAAAGAAGGCAAACTGGATATTCTGATTGGTACACACCGGCTTTTAAGCAAGGACATCGAATTCAGCGACCTAGGACTTTTTATCATCGACGAAGAACAAAAATTTGGGGTGTCGGCCAAGGAAAAACTCCGGCAGTTGCGGGCTAATATTGATACACTTACCCTCACGGCTACTCCCATTCCGCGTACACTGCAGTTTTCTTTGATGGGCGCACGAGATCTGTCCATCATCAACACACCACCACCCAACCGCTACCCTGTACAAACGCAATTGAGGTCGTTTGGCGAAGAGGTGATCAGTGATGCCATCGTTTATGAAGTGTCGAGAGGCGGCCAAGTATTTTTTGTCCATAACCGGGTGCAAAACATCATGGAAGTATATGATATGCTGAAGCGATTTGTGCCTGGTGTGCGAATCGGTGTGGCACACGGGCAGATGGAAGGTGCCAAACTGGAACAGATCATGGTGGATTTTATTGATGGTGACTACGATGTATTGCTGGCAACCACGATCATCGAGTCGGGACTTGATATTCCCAATGCCAATACCATCATCATCAATGATGCGCAAAACTATGGACTGAGCGACCTCCACCAATTACGTGGTCGGGTTGGCAGGTCGAATAAAAAAGCTTTTTGTTATTTATTGTCACCACCCCTTTCCACACTGACTTCGGAAGCCAGGAAAAGGCTTGAAGCCATTTCGGAATTCGCCGACTTGGGTAGTGGATTTAATATCGCCATGCGGGACCTGGATATACGTGGTGCCGGAAATATACTTGGTGCCGAGCAGAGCGGTTTTATTTCTGAAATAGGCATCGAGATGTACCAGAAAATCCTGGATGAAGCCATTGCAGAGCTGAAAGAAACCGAATTCAAGGATCTATTTACAGAAGAGCAGATAAAAAAAGCCCACGCATCCGAATGCCAGTTGGAAACCGACCTGGAGCTATTGATTCCGGAGCATTACGTGGTTTCGGTGCAGGAACGATTGAACCTATATAAAGAGCTTGATAATATTGAAACGGAATCGGAACTGGAAGCTTTCGAGAAAAACATGGTGGATCGTTTTGGTCCTCTGCCTGAAGAGGCATCCGAGTTGATTCAAACATTGCGGCTGCGGTGGGCAGCTAAAGCGTTGGGCATTGAAAAACTGGTGCTTAAATTCGGTTATATGTCGGGTACTTTTACCGGCAATCAAGATGCTCCCTATTTCCAATCGGAGACTTTTGGAAAGGTATTACAGTTTATTCAAAACCACCCAAATGACGTTGTGTTGAAAGAAAAGAATGGAAAATTAAGCCTCAGGTTTGATGGGGTTCGGTCGGTAAAACGCGGGATTCTTTATTTGTCAAGGGTGTTTGAGGGATCTGAAATGATTTCAAATGAGTAAAAAGCCGGCTCATTTTATAATCCTTCAAAGTTGTTTCACAGTTAACAATTATATCACAAAATTATACCGGCACCTGCTGATTTATCACTATTTTTGTAGGTCAAATCAATTTATTAAAGTAAAAAATTTATCTATGAAAAAATCATTACTCATTATTGTTTCCTTATTTTTTGGCATGGGCATTTTCGCACAGGAATGCTCAGACCTTTTTATTTCCGAATACGTGGAAGGCTCGGGAAACAACAAAGCACTGGAATTATTTAACCCCACCAATGAACCAATCGACATGGGGAACTATAAATTGGTAAGGTACAGCAATGGCGGTACAACCCCTTATGATGTTGCACTGGGAGGCACCATACAATCAAAAAGCACCTTTGTGGTGGTTCTTGACAAAAGAGACCCGAATGGCACCGATCTGGAGCAACCTGTAGACTCAGCCCTTATGTTGAAAGCGGATACATTTCTTTGCCCTGTTTATGAGGTTAACAGAATGATGTATTTTAATGGGAATGATGCAGTTACCCTCGAAAAGATTGATGGTACAATTGTCGACATTATTGGAAAAGTAGGCCCACCTATGACCAGCGACGACAACGGGTGGGGAAATCTGAATGATACCACCATTACCTATAATAGTGGCGGTGTTCCAACAGAATATACCATTCAGAATTATATCGTAGGGCCACTGTTCTGGTTATCATGGACAGAGAATAATACACTCATTAGAAAGCATGCGATAACCCAAGGTGTAAAACAAAATCCTGAACCTTATTTTATAGTTGATGTAGAGTGGGATTCCATCCCTGTAAATACTTTTGATTCACTTGGTTTTCACAACTGCTACTGTACATATCTGGATGTGGATGAAAACAAGCTTGTTTCAAATATTCATATGTATCCAAACCCCGTAACGAATGGAAAATTCTCCATTGATTCGGAAGAAGCTGTTAAGAAGGTGGAGATATTTGATCTGACCGGAAAATTGATTGATTTTAAAGATTTTGATGGGCAGATAAATAACGTCCATTTAAACGTAAGTGCTCAAATTCAGGGTTTATTTCTGGTTAAAATCTCCTTAAAATCAGGACAGGTACAAACCAAAAAGCTACTTTTCAAATAAAATCATTCAAATCTGCGAATGCTGATATCGCATGATTTATAATGATCAATAATCTATTGAAATGAAAATTTCAGTCGCATAATTTTTTTGCCATTAAATTACCGCTGTATGAACGTTAAATATTTTATAACACTGATATTATTGGCTTTGACCATTGTCGTATACGGGCAAAACAGAACTGTTAGCGGCACCGTTACAGATGAAATAGGCGAACCTTTAATTGGTGTAAATGTGGTGTACGGACCGGGTCTGGGTGTGGTAACTGATATGGATGGTGCGTATAGCCTGACCCTACCTCAGGGTAACTATGAACTTAGTGTTTCCTATGTAGGCTTTGAGCCACAAAGCAAGCAAATTACAGTATCCGGGAAAAAGCTTCTTCCTTGATTTCCGCTTAATCCCTATCAGTTTAAGTGAAGTTGAAGTGGTGGGCGATGTGGCAAAAACAAGAGAGAATACCCAGCCATTTTCCAATATTTCCCCAGTTCAGATCGAGGAACAACTTGCAGCACAGGATATCCCCCTCATATTGAATGCAACCCCGGGTGTATATGCAACAGCATCCGGTGGCGGCGACGGTGATGCCAGGATAAACATTCGCGGTTTTAACCAACGGAATGTGGCAGTCATGCTGGATGGCATCCCGGTGAACGACATGGAAAATGGCTGGGTATATTGGTCAAACTGGTTCGGATTGGATGCGGTGATGCGCTATACACAGGTGCAGCGGGGTTTAGGAGCTTCAAAATTGGCCATTCCATCAGTGGGAGGTACCATCAATATCGCAACAAAAGGAATCGACAATAAAAAAGGTATCAGCCTGAAACAGGAAGTTGGTAGCGATGGATATCTGCGCACAACCCTGGGACTGACAACCGGACGATTAGCAAACGGCTGGGGTGTTACCTTTGCAGGATCCTATAAAAGAGGTGATGGCTGGGTAGATCAGACCTGGACCAAAGGATGGTTTTATTTTTTACGGGTTGACAAAGAAATAGGTAAGCACATGTTAAGTGTAACTGCTATGGGTGCGCCCCAGGAACATGGGCAGCGTAGTTATAAAAAGTACATCGCCACATTTGATACGGATTATGCACTTGAAGCCGGTATGACACAGGAGTTTATCAATAACCTTAAAAACAATGGGCTGCCAGTGAACCGGGGATTGAGATACAACCCTAATTGGGGTTACCTGAGCAGGGCCTATATTACTGACACAGATACAATCTTTCCCGGTGCCGAACCAACAAGTACAGCCAATAACTTTTATCATAAACCAATGTTCAGCCTGCGTGATTTCTGGAGCGTCAGTGAAAAGTTGTACATCTCTAACATTTTGTATTTGTCTCTTGGAAATGGCGGAGGACAGTCTTTTTCAACAACACCCGGTAATGACACGGTTACCTGGCAGCAGGATTTGCAAAAGCAATACAATTCCAATCTCAACCTGATCCCACCTTATTTCAACTCGACAAAGGTATCCTCCAACATCATGCGCAACGCGATGAACAACCATTTCTGGTTGGGATTGCTCTCCACATTTGATTACTCCTTGAGTAAATCTATTTCCATATCGGGCGGTTTGGATTTAAGAACCTACAAAGGAGAACATTACCGTGAAGTAGCCGATCTGTTTGGAGGTAACTATTTTTTGGACGACGGGAACCAGAATGAAAATAACGACACCACCAAAAAATTCGTAGGTGACAAAATTGGATACTATAATGACGCGCTTGTAAGATGGGGCGGCGTATTCGCACAAATAGAATATATGCGTGGTAATCTGAGTGCATTTTTAAATGTTACCGGCTCCATGTCGGGTTATAAACGGGTAGATTACTTTTTACCCCATGCGCCCGAGGAAGAAGCCAACGAAACACCCTGGAAGTATATTCCGGGTTTTACAGTTAAAGCAGGCGCCAATTATAACCTGAGCGAAAGCATGAATGTGTTTATGAACCTCGGTTTTATTTCCAAAGCACAGCGATTTAATAATGTGTATGACCGTAGCAATACCCTGTTCAGGGATATAAAAAATGAACAGGTCCGTGCCATTGAATTGGGCTATAGTTATTTCCAACCCCGGTTTACATTAAATGTGAATGCGTATTATACATCATGGCTGAATAAACCTGCCGACAGAGCAATGTCAGTTTCCATCGATGGTGAATTTTATAGTGTAAACATCAATGATATGAATGCCCGGCATATGGGCGCTGAGTTTGAATTTGCATGGAAAATTTTAGATAATCTGACATTCGAAAGCCTGCTGTCATTAGGAGACTGGATATGGACATCAGCAGATACCGCCCGAATTTATGATGATAATGGGCAGCAGATTGGCGTCAGGCCATTCGACGCCAGAGGCTTATATGTAGGAGATGCTGCGCAATTTCAGAATAGAGAAAGCCTGAGGTGGGAAATTATAAGAGGTTTATATGCTTCGGGCTCATTTACATGGTTTGGAAAGCATTATGCTGAATTCAATCCATTGGATTATGATCCGGAAAGGTATCCAGGTTCTTTTGATGAAAATGGCGACCCGAAACAATCCTGGAAAATTCCCAATTATTATGTCGTCGATTTTCATGCCGGCTACTCATGGTGGATAAAAAAAGTTGGATTCCAGGTACGTGGAAGTATTATTAACCTGCTAGACAGTAAATTCATTACCGATGCACAAAACAACGATCCTTATTTAACGCACTCAAGTGGCTTTGATGCGAATTCGGCAGGCGTTTTCATGGGAATGGGCCGGAGATTTAATCTGTCATTAAGAATTAGTTTATAAATCAAATTTATTAAAGAGTATTATGAAGAAATTTAGCGCGCTCGTCTTAACAGTTTTAATGGCATCCATCATGTTTGCCCAACAAACCGGATATTATAACGGTACCGACGGCAAAAACGGAGAAGAACTGAAAACAGCCTTAAACGATATTATCAAAGGGCATACACCCTATTCGTATTTTTTCTCGAAAGAAATATTTAAGCTTTCTGATGCAGATCCTGAAAACCCTGATAATGTTATCCAGGTATACACGGGATTTTCGCATCCAAACGGCGATTATGGCAACGGTGGCCTCCAACTGAACCGAGAGCATGTATGGGCAAAATCGCATGGTAATTTTGCTGATATGCCACCCATGTATGGCGATGTGCACAACCTGAAACCTTCGGCAGCTTCAGTTAACCAGGATAAAAGCAACCTCGATTTCGATAATGGAGGCGTGCAGCACGATGTTGCTACCGGTTGTTATTTTTCAGATACCACCTGGGAGGCAAGGGATGAAGTGAAAGGTGATATCGCCCGTATCATTTTTTATATGGCCACACGCTATGAAGGAAATGATGGTGAAATGGACCTTGAAGTGGTAGATCATAACCATACATACCCCTTGCCACAGCATGGCAAATTTTCTACCTTGCTTCAATGGAACGAGCAGGATCCGCCGGATGCATTTGAAAGGAACCGGAATAATGTGATCTTTCAATTCCAAAAAAACAGGAATCCTTTTATTGACAATCCTGAATTTGTGCAATTGATATGGGGCGACGCTTCACCCAACCCTATCAGCATTGATGATGTACAGATGTTACCTCAAATTGCAGTTGCCGAAGAACCGGTCAGTATAAAAGCTACCATCACCAGTATTACAAATGGGGAGGTAACTGCCAGTATCTTTTGGGGTTTAAGTTTTGATGATCTGACAAACGAAATTCAAATGTCGGCTACGGGTGATGAATTCAGTGCCGATATTCCCGGTCAGGAAGAAGATGCCACCATTTACTACAAAATTGTGGCAACCGATAGCGAATTCGAACATGCTACAGTAGTCTACAATTATTATGTACCCAAAGTTTTCAACGGAACCCTGGTGAGTATTTATGATATCCAGGGGCAACAGGATGAATCACCCTACAACGAACAAATTGTAAGCACCAGCGGCATCGTAACCGGTAATTTTGGCGACAATTATTACATTCAGGATGGCAGTGGCGAATGGAATGGTTTGTTTATTTATGAATCAGGACGAAATCCATCTGTTGGCGATAGTGTGATCATTACCGGGGAAATTGATGAGTATTATGGTAAAACAGAATTGAAAAATGTGAGTGATTATTATTTTATATCTGGTAATAACACCCTGCCCGATCCCGTAGTTGTTCAAACAGGAAATGTATCTGAAGGACACGAAAGCGTGCTTGTGAAAGTAAATAGCGCTTTATGTACAGATGATAATTACCAGGCCAACTACTTCATGTGGACAGTAAATGACGGAACAGGAGACCTGAGGATTCACAATACGGCCGTATTTGAATATAACCCAACACAAGGTGAGTATTATTCCATTATTGGTCCCATGAATTATGATTTTGATGAATGGAAAATTGAACTTCGCTTTGAAAGTGATGTGATGTCAGGTGGCGATACTGACGGCCCCGTTTTGGTTGAGGTAACACCAGTGATCAATACCAATATTAAAATCCTATTTAATGAGGATGTAGAAGAAACTACCGCGGAAACCATTTCAAACTACACAATCAATAATGGTGTGACAATAGAAGCTGCCATGCAACATGCTTTCAACAAATCACAAGTGAACCTTACTGTAACAAC
>SWBW01008340.1_pt1 | contig 21412 bp, 20 predicted proteins | sample 4693041 | NCBI WGS metagenome assembly SWBW01 (sample SAMN10267271, study PRJNA491770) | bioreactor metagenome | isolation source: DHS bioreactor inoculated with marine methane seep sediment | place: Japan: Omine Ridge, Nankai Trough | collected 2006-05-06 | reverse complement strand
CGCCGGGCGCGGATTTTCTCGACAAACTCAGCCTTCTCCCCGGAGTACCACTCTTCATTATCATCGGTGGCCTCCAGCAGGCCTGCCTCGTCCGCCTGAAGGGACTCGAGGGTTTCCTTCTCCACCTCGGTCAGGTCCTCAGCGGGGATATCCGTTTCGAGCATGGTGTTTGGACCACAGCCCGCCAGGAATGACCCCAGCAGCAGCAGCCCCGCCATAAGCAACCATGACACCGAAAGGGTACCGGAATGTTTCAACACTTGCTGTCTAATACGCATAAGAACCGCCCCAGCTAGAGACTGGAGAATATGTTTTTAGAGATGATAGCAAAATCGTCCCAGGTAACTCCTACAGAATGTCCATCTGACCTTACCCATTATAGCATTGAAACTTCAAGAGTAAAGGGTAAAATTGAATAAACATGCATATCTTCAGCTACTTTTTTAACAGTTAATTTCCGGCAGGTCAAGGGAACTGTCGAAAAAGGTGAGTGGTGGGGGCGTTTTTCTGCCGCTACAATCAACTGATTCCTGTCTTGACGGTCGGTAAGGAAACTTTTATACTCGCACCGACTGAGTTAATGGAGGTTGGTTGAACGGTGCATAACGATTTGAGTAGAGAAGAGTTGCTGGCAACGCGGTGCGTTGCATCACAAGACTGGGCTTCACCCAGAACACCTTGAGAAAAGTCCGCTCACGCAGGTCGCTACTCAACGAGCAGGCTTTGAGGTACGGAAGTGACCAACGGGAGCGTGTACGTGGGGATGATGATTCTCTGGCTATTCTCGTAGTCGCGAAAGTGTGTCCAGCTTCAAGCTGGCAACGCGGTGCGTTGCATCACAGAACTGGCATCGCCGACTGGAACGCCTGGGCGCGAAGCAGGTTCCCGCTGGTTGCTACTCAACGAGCAGGAGCTTGAGCTGACCGGGGACAAGCTCACCTTCACGATGACCAAATGCCGGGTTCAGGCGGCACGGCGGCGCAAGGGTCTGCCCGACTTCCCCTGCAAAAGTGTCGGCAAGATTGAGTTCACCGAGTTCGCCAAAGCCGTGGATAAGCGGATAGAGACCCGCTGTCTGGGTTGTCCGCCCGATAAATTGTCCGACGACCAGTTCTGCTCCTGGGAGTTTCAACTGAAGGACGATAGGCAAAATGATTAAACGACGCGGTACGGTGCAGGTTTATACCGGCGAAGGCAAAGGAAAGACTACCGCCGCTCTGGGGCTGGGTCTGAGAGCCTGGGGGCATGGTCGCCGGGTGCTGGTTATCCAGTTCATGAAGGGGCGCATCAACTACGGTGAGCTAAACGCCACGGCAAAGCTCGACGGCTACGACCTCATCCAGATGGGACGCGAGACCTTCGTCTCCAAAGAAGACCCCGACCCCATCGACATTGAAATGGCTCGCGAGGCCCTAAAGCTGCTCCAGCAGCGGGTTGCCGAGGCGGACTACGATCTGATTATCGCCGACGAACTCAACGTCGCCCTGGACTTCGCCCTTATCCCGCTGGAACCAGTGCTGGAGCTGATTAAGAACAAGCCCCCTGCTCTGGAGCTGGTAATCACCGGACGCTACGCCAACCCGGCGGTCATCGAGCTTGCCGACCTGGTCAGCGAAGTACACGAGGTCAAGCACCACTACCGTGCCGGAGTTGAGGCGCGCGAAGGCGTAGAGTTTTGATGGTGTGAAATCGTTTGGCTACCCTCTCCCCTCTGGGGAGAGGGGCTGGGGGTGAGGGGTTATTTTTCAACCCATTACAAATTTACGGCAGGCATTAAAATGCCTGCCCTACATAAACCTCGCAATGTTTTACCATATCGCCACTCCCCGCATGAATACGCTTGACGCAGCCTACGCTCCTCTTCTAAAACTAATTCTGCTTTTCTGAAGATACCCTAAAAACGGATTGTCCAGCTATGCAACGAGTCGTTAACTACGAAGAGCTGTTGGAACGCTTTCGTGCCGGAGTGGAGTTCGCTCTGGCGCGGAGTATCTCCCTCATCGAGAACCACACCGCTGGCTACGAGGATTTCCTGCACAAGCTCTATCCCTCCGCCCGCGGGATTCCTCGCGTGGGAATCACCGGTCCTCCCGGCGCGGGAAAGTCCACGCTGGTGGGGCGGATTACCCGACTGCTGGTTGACCAGGGCGAGACCATCGGTGTGATTGCCGTTGACCCGACCAGTCCATTCACTGGCGGAGCGTTGCTGGGCGACCGGATTCGGATGGACGATGTCGGCGGTCTGCCCGGAGTCTTTATCCGTTCGATGGGAACGCGCGGCTCACTGGGCGGACTGTCTCAGGCGACGAGGGATACGGCTCTGGCGATGGATGCCTTCGGCAAGGACAGGGTAATCATCGAAACCGTCGGCGTGGGACAGTCAGAGCTGGACATCGTCGGCGCGGCGGATACCACCGTTGTTGTGCTGGTGCCGGAGTCCGGCGACGGCGTTCAGGCGATGAAGGCGGGGCTGATGGAGATCGCCGACATCTTCGTCATCAACAAAGCCGACCGCGACGGTGCCGAACGAATCCTCCGGGAAATTAAGGCTATCCTTGAACTCAAACCCCTGGGCGAGAAAGAGTGGCGGATTCCCGTCATTGCCACGGTGGCGCGAGACAACAAGGGCGTTGATCTGCTACTATCCGCCATTGAGGAGCATGAGGCGTATCTGCTGGAGAGCGGCATTGGCGAGCATCGTCGCCGCCAGCGCGCTCACGATGAGCTAAAAGACCTGCTGGAGCGGGACATCATGGCACTGATTCTCAGTGCCGAGGGGATTGATAAGCTGCTGGAAACAAGCGTGGCAGACATCCTCCTGCGCGACAGCACCCCGTACAGAGAGGCGAAGATTATTATTGAAAAACTCAACTTCCGTCGCTGATTGTCGATGCTGGTAGTTCATGTTCAGGCGGGGAATAAGCCCCATCAGGTAAGACGAACCAAAAGGATATTTATGGCGGCTCCAGAGATCACCGGACGCTTCATCATGCTCTTTGACATGGTGCTTAACGATAAACCCCGCACCCAGAAACGAGCGCGTGAGGAGACCGGGCTTAATCCACTCGCACTTGATCCTGACAAATGGTACGATTTTCAAACGATTGTCCTGCCCTACGTTGAGTCGATATATAAGCAGTGGTTTGGCAGCAAAAACACCCTGGGCATGTTCGCCCGTGAGGTCTTCCCCATACTCAAGCAGACAACCAAGCAGCTCGATGAGTTCAGCGACCCTATCCAGATTTTCCAGAATCTGGACGACATCTACAAGAACAACCTGCGGGGCGATGGCGTCGGCGGATTTGAATGCGTTGAGGCTACCGAGAACTCCGTCGTCATGAAAGCCAATCCTCTCTTCATGACAGACTTCACTGCTGGCTTCCTCGGAGGAGTAGTGAAGATATTTGAGCCGGAGTATAAGATTGACAAGATAGAGATTACTCAACGCCGCGAGGACGGCCACCCCCACTCCATGTACAATGTTTCCTTCCATCGTGAATAGCTAGTGGATTCAAAAGAAAAGCCCCCGGTTGGGGGCTTTTTGATACGGTTCATCGAGCGGTACGCCTACTGAGCATCCTTCGTCGGAGCATCTTCTTCGACCTCTTCTTCAGCGTTCTCTTCAGCATCATCATTGCCCAGGCCATCCAGCCCGGACTCAATGCCCTCGGCAAGACCTTCCAGACCAGTGGCGAGTCCAGCCATGCCTTCGCCCAGAGCCTCGCCAAGTTCGCCAAACAGCTCGCCAGCCTCGGCCATACCTTCGCTGAGGAGATCACCAAGATCACCCTCGAAGACTTCGGTAATGGCGAGGGCGGCAAAGGCTATTCCCGCTGCCGCGTCCAGCTTGGTAATCGCCTCGGTCATCTTGCCAAAGCGGCTGGAGCTGTCCACGATCTCGTCGGTATAAGCCTCGAACTCAGCGGGAGTGGAGTCGTAGTCGTCGAGGATTTCGGCGATATCCGCGTTGTCGGTCAGATTCCAGGTGGCAACGAATACCTCAGGATAGGTTTCGTCGGTGAGTTCTTTTCCGCCACAGCCAACCATCGCCACGGCGATAATAGCCAGCACGGCGAGCAGCATGAATCTACGCATCGTTCCTCCAGTTGTTATCGTGAGAAATCTCAAAAAGACTACTCAGCCATTGTGGCTTCAAGAGCCTCACTAAGCTCGCGCAGTGCCTCACTAAGTTCGTCGTCGTCCCAATCCTCACTCCAGTCATCCAGCTCTTCATCAAGATTATCCCACGCAAAGGACCAGCTAATTACTATGTCAAAAACCATCCCGGCAAAGACGTTCTCTTTGGTGATGGCGGCGGAAACTGCCTCCAAACGCTCTGGATCCCTGTAGAGTTCCTCGGAGTAAATCTCATACTCTTCAGGAGTGGTGGCATACTCCGCCAGCACACTGGCAATCTCAGCCTCATCTTCCAGCGGGGTAGTTTTGATAAAAACATCAGGATAGGTGTTGTCGTTGAGTTCTTTAACGCTACAGCCAACCATCGCCACGGCGATGACAGCCAGCACGGCGAGCAGCATGAATCTACGCATCGTTCCTCCAGCTTCAGATTCGACCAGTAAGATAACAACCACAGCGTTATTCTGCTATTCGGAATTGTGAAGGTCAAGCAACGCAGTGCGGTGTTGCTCCGACATAAACCATGAAAGTTTCAATCGTAGGGGCGCAGCGTGCTGCGCCCTCCCTAAATTGTGCAATTAGGTATGGAATGAGGGTACGGCACGCCGTACCCCTACGGTGGCAGGATTGTACACTCCTAAATCATGCAGGGATCAACCTCGTGTTCGCCCTTTAGCATATTAAAAGCCCCCGGTTGGGGGCTTTTTGTCTTACGCGAGTATAGAAAACTACTCAGCGACTTCTTCTTCTACGACTTCTTCGTCCACGACTTCTTCGTCGCCGGCCAGGCCCTCATTGATGCCTTCGCCCAGGTCTTCGAGACCCTCGGTCAGCGCGCCAAGACCTTCACTCAGAGCGTCGCCTATATCTTCGCCCCAGTCGCCCAGGTCTTCGCCGAAGTCGTCCCAGTCGTCCCACTCGTCGTCGCCCGCGAAACCAAAGGCAGCCATCAGACCAAAGGCCATGCCAGCAAAGGGATCTTTCTCAGCGATAGCGGTGGAAACGGCCTCAAGACGTTCCTCGTCGGCGAAGAGACCCTCAGTGTAGGTCTCGAACTCTTCGACGGTGGTGTTGTAACCCTCGAGGACGCCGGTAACTTCAGCCTCGTCTTCCATCATGTAGGTGTCGCAGAAAATGTCAACGTAGGTGTCGTCGTTGAGTTCTTTGTCGCCACAGCTAACCATCGCGAAAGCGATGACGGCCATAATGGCGAGCAGCATGAATTTGCGCATGTTGTTCCTCCGTGTTTTTGTCTGGTGTCGGATTAGTCCGACAGGGGGTGGTGCGTGTTTACAGATGTGTAACAAGATTTACTCGGTTGCTTCTTCCGAATCTTCGTTATCTTTTTTGTTCTCGTCGGCTTCGGCGGGAGCTTCTTCCTGAGTTTCCTCTGCCTCTTCGGCTTCGGGGACTTCTTCAGGTTTTTCCTCCGCTTCCGTCACCTCTTCGGTCTCTGGAGTCTCCTCAACTTCGGAAGCATCCGTTTCTTCAACTTCTTCAGCAGTCTCCGCTACCTCTTCGGTGTCGGCAACTTCAGCCTCAGCGGCAGGTTCTTCGACTACCTCTTCAGCGGATTCCTCGACTTCAGGAGCCGGCATCGCCTCGAAACCTTCTTCATCCTCGGTTACGACAGCTTCGGCTTCGCCCTCTTCGGGAGCTTCCAGGGAAATCTCTCCGGCTTCCTGACGCTCGATAAGACGCTTCATGATCGGGTCGTCTTCGGGAGCGATGTTCATGTCGGTGTTGTAAGCCTTGAGCGAGAGATTGACCTTGCGCTCGGCGCGGTCAACGTTGATCACCTTGCAGGTCAGCTGCTCGTCAATGAGCAGCAGGTCGTCGATGTTCGGTACGTGAGCGTCAACAATCTCGGAGATGTGGAGCAGAGCCTCAATACCGCTGGTAAGCTCGATAATCGCTCCGAAGCGAGCCATCCGAACCACGGTACCTTCAACATAAGCACCGTCCCAGACGAAGTCCTCGATGCGATCCCAGGGGTCTTCCTCAAGCTGCTTCATGCCCAGGCTGATCCGTCGGTTGTCAATATCGACATTGAGGATCACGACCTCAAGCTCGTCGCCCTTGTTGAGAACCTCGGAGGGATGACGTACCCGTTTCAGCCAGCTCATGTCGGAGATGTGAACGAGACCGTCGATACCCTCTTCGACCTCGATGAAGGCTCCGAAGTCGGTGATGTTGCGTACCCGACCCATCAGGCGGGTTCCACGGGGGAACCGCTCGGCGATGGTCTCCCAGGGGTCGTTCTCGGTCTGCTTCAGCCCCAGAGAAATCCGGTGCTTCTCGGCATCCAGAGAAAGAACCTTGACGTTGACCAGCTCGCCAATACTGAGCAGTTGAGAAGGATGGCGAATGCGCTGTGTCCAGCTCATCTCGGAAATGTGAACGAGGCCCTCGATACCGTCTTCGATTTCGACGAAGGCACCGTAGTCGGTCATGTTAACGACCTTACCCCGAATCATCGCGCCCTCGGAATACTTAACAGCGGCATCTTTCCAGGGGTGCGGCGTGAGCTGTTTGAGACCCAGGCTCACCCGTTCGCGCTCCTGGTCGTAGCTGAGTACCAGAACCTTGATCTTGCTGCCGATGTCAACGACCTCGCTGGGATGACTGATTCGTCCCCAGCTCATATCGGTGATGTGGAGCAGACCGTCGAGACCACCCAGGTCGATGAAGGCACCGAAATCGGTGATGTTCTTGACTTCGCCCTCGCGAATCTGTCCTTCTTCCAGCTCGGCAACGAGATCGGTCTTCAGGGTCTCGCGCTTCTCCTGGAGCAGAACCTTGCGTGACAGGACGATGTTGCGGCGGCGGCGGTTGATCTTAATGACCCGCATCTCGTAGGTCTGACCAACGCAGGTGTCGAGATCGCGAACCGGACGCAGGGCAACCTGGCTGGCAGGCAAGAATCCGCGCGCGCCTACATCGACCTCAAGACCACCCTTGATCCGGGTAATAACCCGACCCTCGATGGTCGTGCCATCTTCAAACGCCTGTTTAATGTTTTCCCAGGTACGGGCAAAGTCGGCCTTCTCTTTGGAGAGGACGATGATGCCATCCTGATCTTCTTTTTTCTCCAGAAAGACCTCGACCTCGTCGCCGACGCTCATTTCCACGCCGCCGAACTCTTTACGGTCAACTGGACCTTCGGATTTGTAACCCACGTCGATGAGGACTTCATCGTCGGAGACAGCCACGATAACGCCGGAGACAATTTTGCCTTCGGTGAGGTCGGCAAGGGTGTCTTCGTACGCCGCCATGAGTTCGTCCATGGTGGCATCGTCGCCAAGCTCGTCGAGCGTCAGCGCGGGTTTTTCTGCCAGTTCTGGTGTTTCTTCAGGGGTGTTTTCTTCTGAAGCTGGACCCGGAGTGGGAACGGGGTTAATTTCTTCGTTCTCGTCAAGATAACTCATGTAAGGGAACCTCATCATACCGATGAATCGCAATCGAACAACAGCACATCGAGAGCGGGAACATCGGAAGTCGCTGGGTTGCGGGCGGCTTATGCCCTGGGGATGTAAAAGACTACAGTAGCAATCCGAGCGAGTAAGGTTAACATACATGGGACAAGATGAGAAGAAATTTCTCTCTGGGCGGATTCTACAGGAGCAGATAGGTTTAGTGGATGCTGGTGTCCGCCCTGAATCCCGGAATGCTGAGACAACGAAACTCAGCCGCATATAAAGGTTGACAGCCTCGCTGTTTTACCATATTATGAGTCGGTGGTAGAAAGTGGTGAAAAGTGGGGGTAGTGTGTATTGCATTGTAAAAGTAAAAGATAGCAACGATTTCGTGTGATTTTTACCGCTGTAAGCACCTCTGATAATCCATCCGCGCCTGCAACCTCCCCACAAAATATTTTCAAAAACCAACCCGGCAGGACAAAAATGTTTCTCGGACGCTACGACTGCAACCTCGACGACAAGGGGCGACTGGCAATTCCCGCCAAGCTTCGCTCCGGTGGTTCCGCCGAGGGCAGTAACGGGGAATGGGTTCTGGCGCAGGGACTGGATCACTGCCTTTTTCTCTATCCGATTGAAAGCTGGCAGAGCCTCGCCGAGCAGGTACAGGGCTTGGCAGCCAACAAGAGCGCGGCGCGGAAGTTCGCCCGGACGCTTTTTGCCGGAGCCACCGAGGTCAGCCTGGACAAACAGGGGCGCGTGGTAATCCCCAAACATCTGCGTGGCTGGGCCGCGCTGGAGCGTGAGTCCGTGGTGGTTGGCGTTGGCAGGCGGATTGAGGTCTGGGCAAAAGAGAAGTGGGATGCTTACACCGCCGAGGATGACTACGAAGAGATGGCGGAGAAACTTGCCGACCTGGAGTTTTAGCCGTGACTTTGGAACACCATCAGCCCGTGATGCTCAACGAGTCTCTGGAACATCTCGTCGTTGCTTCGGCGGGGCGATACTTCGATGGCACTCTGGGCAGAGGTGGACACACCCGCGCTTTGCTGGAACGCTTTCCCGAAGCAACTGTTATCGGCTGCGACCGCGATGAGGCGGCTCTGCGGCGGGTTGCTGAAGAATTGCCCGCAGAACTATCCCCTCGGCTGGAATTGAAGCGACTTTCCTTCAGCGAGCTTAACACTCTGGGGGGTGGCTTTGACGGGCTGCTCCTTGATTTAGGCTTATCCTCGGAGCAGCTTTCCGATGAAGAGCGGGGGTTTTCCTTCCGCTTCGACGGTCCACTTGATATGCGGATGGATCAGAGCGCGCCGACTACGGCGGCTACGCTGGTCAACAAAACCCCGGAAACCGACCTGGCTAACCTTATCTATAGGTACGGCGACGAACGCCGCTCCCGGGCGATTGCCAGAGCGATTGTGAGGAACCGCCCCCTGCGCACCACTTTCGAGCTTGCCGAGGTCGTTCGCCGGGTGGTTAGACGGTCGGGGAAAATAGACCCGGCAACCCGCACCTTTCAGGCTCTGCGGATGGCGGTCAACGGCGAAATTGACGAACTCAACGCCGTCCTGACCTCGTCTCTTACCTTGCTCAAGCCCGGTGGTCGGCTGGTGGTCATCAGCTACCATTCCGGTGAAGATCGCATCGTCAAGCGGTTCCTGCGCCGGATGAGCGGTGGCTGCGTCTGCCCTCCGGGAACCCCGGTCTGTATCTGCGAGCCTCGTGAGGAGTTCAAACTGCTGACCCGTCGTCCCCTGACCGCCAGCAGTGAAGAAATAAAAGCCAACCCCCGCGCCCGCTCGGCAAAACTCCGGGTAGGGGAAAGATTGTAACCATTTCGTTAGAGACACTCTGTAGTTAAATACTATCGCCGCAAGGGCACGGCGCGCCGTGCCCCTACAAACCTGCGGTTAACCGACAAAGACTGGTTACCCCTCTCCCCGCGTTTAGAAGATTTTCCCAATGAATAAACGCCGCCAGCTTGAAGCTGGACACAGACTCGCGGCTGACCGATAAAGACCACTTACATCTCTCCCCACGTTTAGAAGATTTTCCCAATGAATAAACGTCGACTCAGTTTAATTTTTATTTCGATCCTGTCCCTCGCGCTGCTGGGAACCCTTTACCTTGTTCTCAACAGCCGGGCCAGCGACCTTCGCGTGGAGATAGACGAACTCCGGGGCGAGGTCGCCATGCAGGAGGAGCTGTCGGGTAACCTGCTGGAACGCTGGCAGCTCGCCACGGCCCCGGGAGAGCTGGAATCGCTGGCGGCTCGTCGATTAGAGCTGGTCGTCCCCGAAGAGATTGAGACCATTACCGTTTATTAGACGAAGAAGACAATCTCGAATAAACATCCACACCACCGGGTGTCAAGGCAAGGGGTTTCAACCCCTTGTGGAAATAGAGTTACGCTGCAAGTTTGCAAGGGGCTAAAGCCCCTTGTCCCTGACAAGTGCGATTCACATTTTTCAAACTCCGAATCCCATGGCGTATCAAACCCAGAACAGGGAAGGCAAAGACCACCGCCAGCTACGGCTGCGCTGGGTAACTATTGTCATGCTCCTTGCTCTGGTGGTGGTGGCTGGTCGTTTGATTCAGCTTACGATGACTCAGGGCGAAGAGCTTCAGGAGAGAGCGCACAATCAGCACGTCGTTCGCGAGCCGCTGCCCGGCGTTCGTGGAACCATCTACGACCGCGATGGCATCGCTCTGGCACGAGATCACGACTCCGTCTGCGCCTTCGTCTCTCCGAACGAGGTCAAGCCAGAGGAACGAGACCAGGTTGCCGATATGCTCGCCGGGCTGCTGGACATTTCGCGGGAACGAATCTACGCCACCCTCCTGCGGGACAGCTACTTCTCCTGGCTTTCTCGGCAACTGGAGGACGAAGAGGTTCTTGCCCTCCGCGAGGCCGACCTTCCCGGCGTTTACCTCCGCGAGGAATCCGCCCGCCTCTATCCTCTGGGAGAGACCTCCGCCCACCTCCTCGGCTTTGTTGGCGTGGACAATCAGGGGCTGGAAGGTTTGGAACTGGTCTTTGATGAAAAGCTGACCGGAGAAGACGGCTGGATTTTACGTCTTCGTGATGCCACCGGACGGATCCTGTATCCGCTGGGTGAAAGCGGACAGGCTCCCCGCCGGGGAAACGATGTTTACCTGACTATTGACTCTCGCTACCAGCACATTGTGGAGCGGGAGCTGGCACGAGCCGTAGAGAAGCACAACGCCCTCGGTGGCATGGCGGTGCTGATGGATCCCGCCAACGGAGACCTGCTGGCACTGGCGAACTACCCCACCTTTGATCCAAACAACTACGGTGACTATCACCCCTCGGTCTGGAGAAATCGGGTAATCACCGACATCTTCGAGCCGGGCAGCACCATGAAGAGCTTCACCGTCGCCGGGGCTTTGGAGAGCGGACTGGTTACGCCGGAGACGGTCTTCGACACTCCCGAAGCGACCATGGTAACGGGAGCGCGGATTAAGGACAGTCTGCCCCACGCCAGCCAGCTTACCGTTACCGAGATTATCGAGCGGTCGTCCAACGTTGGTGCCTTGCAAATTGGTCTGGAGATGGGGCGGGAACGGCTCTATCAGACGCTGATCGATTTTGGCTTTGGTGAGCCGACCGAGGTCGGTCTGCCCGGTGAGGTCGGGGGACTGCTCCGCCCGGCGGAAAAGTGGTATCCCCTCGACACCGCCTGCGCCAGCTTTGGGCAGGGAATAGCCGTAACCCCCATACAGTTGGTAACCGCCTACGCGGCGATTGCCAACGGCGGAATACTGGTGAAACCACGCCTGGTACTCCGTGAAGAGAACTCGGAAGCACTGGTTTCTCAGGAAGAAATCGAGGTTCAGCGACGGGTTGTTTCGGCGGAGACCGCGCGACAATTGCGCGAAATCCTGATTGGCACGGTAGATCATGGTCTTTCGATGGACGCGGGGAACTCTGGATACCTTGCCGCTGGCAAAACCGGAACCGCCGAGAAGATTGGCGCGGAGGGCTACCTCGACCGTCGCTACATCGCCAGCTTCGTGGGCTTTGCTCCGGCGAATGACCCCCGGTTGGTGCTGCTGGTAATCGTTGATGAGCCAAACCCGATTTACGGTGGCGGTCCGGTCTGCGGCCCCGCTTTCTCCCGAATTATCCGTCAGGTGCTGGCTCTGGAAGGCGTTCCCGCTCCGGGAGCCTTAACCGCCCGGTTGGTTCGCGCCGAGACCCCGGAACTGCTCCGCGCTGCTCCTCGCGATGGAGAAACAACACCAATTCCTCTGGGGCTTAACGCCCGGCAGGCAGCGGCTCTGCTCTCCGCGACGGGGGCAACGGCTTCTCTCTACGGCAGTGGCACGATTAAAGCTGTCGTTGGCAATAGCGAAAACGAATCTTACACCGTAACCCTGAAGCGGGGATAATGCCCTGCGCGAGATGACGGTGCTTATGCAAAAATTTCACTATCTGCGCTCAAGTCTGGGTTGCCCTCGCGAGCTGGGTGAACTGGCAGAGATGGTCGCCGGACGGATTCTGCCTGGGGATAAGTCCTCGTCGGAAACGGTCATTGGCGGTCTTGCCAGCGACTCCCGTGCCGTGGAGCGGGGCGATCTTTTCTGCGCTCTGGTGGGCGAGCGGGTGGACGGGCATCGCTACCTGAAGGCTGTGGCAGACAACGGCGCGGCGGCGGTGCTGGTCAGCAAAGAGACAGAGAACTACCCGCTTCCCCAGCTTATAGTAAAGGATGTCCGCGCGGCACTGCTGCGGCTGGCTGCCGGATTCAGAAATAAATACCCGGCGGTGGAGCTAATCGGCATCACCGGCTCGGTGGGCAAGACGACAACCAGAGACTACCTCGCCTCGATTCTGGCAGAAGTCGCCCCGACGCTGTCTTCGGTGGCGAACCTGAATACCGAGGTCGGGGTTCCGCTGACCCTGGCTCGGCTGACCGACGAACATCGCTTTGCCGTGGTGGAGATGGGAATGCAGTGGGCCGGGGAGATTACCGCTCTGGCAAAAGCCGCCCGTCCTCAAATTGGAATTGTAACCACCGTCGGCGCGGCTCATCTGGAGTTCTTCGACGACGTCGCTGGTATTGCCCGCGCGAAGGCTGAACTGGTGGCGGAACTGCCCCAAGACGGCTTTGCCATCCTGCCAGCGGAAAATGAATACCTTCATGTACTAAAAGAATCAGCCCGCTGTTCCGTCGTAACCTTTGGTTTGGAGGCGGGCGACTGCCGGGCAGTGAACATCGAAACCACCCCCACGGGCAGCCGCTTTACCGTCCTTTGGGAACTACCCGCCGGGGTTGCCTCAGAAACAACCAGCTTTCCGGTGGAACTGACCACGGTGGGGCAGCATCAACCCATCGCCGCCCTGCCAGCGATAACGGTGGCTCTGCTGCTGGGAGCCACGCCGGAGCAGATACAGAGCGGACTTCGCCAGACTCAACTGACCCCGGGGCGCGGCGAGGTAATCCACAAAGGCGAACTAACAATCATCGCCGATGCCTACAACGCCAACCCGCTCTCGATGAACGCCGCTCTGGCAACTCTGGCTGGTTTTGATGGCAGGCGGAAGATTGCCGTGCTGGGGGATATGCTGGAGCTTGGTGAAACCGCGCCGGAGCTGCATCGGGAAGTCGGTCGAAAAGTCGCCGAGCTGGGGATTGACCTGCTGCTGGCGGTGGGAGAGTTCAGGCTGGAGCTGTGCGAGGGGGCCTTCGTTGACGGAATGGACACCGCCTACGCCGCCGAAGATACCGATGCCGTCCTGCGCTTTCTGCTGAAAAATCTGCGCCCCGGCGATGTCGTCCTGCTCAAGGCAAGCAACGCCGTGGGACTTAGCGACTTAGTTGACAAGCTGCCCTCGTTGTAACCAGGAAAGAAGAAGAGAATGCTCTATCATCTGCTAACGCCGCTGGCTGACAAAATCGGATTCTTCCGTCTCTTCGGGTACATCACCTTCCGGGCGGCTCTGGCGACGATTCTGGCAATGCTCACCGTCTTCGTCCTCGGACCGATTATCATCCGCTGGCTGAAGCGGAAGCAGTTCACCGAGAAGACCCGCGAGGATGGTCCGCAACATCATAAATCCAAAGAGTCCACCCCGACGATGGGTGGCATCATCATCATCCTGGCAATCGCGGTGCCGACCCTGTTGCTGGCAGACCTGACCAACCGCTACGTGCTGATGAGCCTGGCGGTAATGCTGGGTCTGGGGATGCTGGGCTTCCTCGACGATTACCTGAAGAACGTCAAAGGTCGCCCCCTGGGATTGATCGCCCGCTACAAGCTGATTGGTCAGGCTCTCATCGGTCTGGGGATTGGAGCGATACTCTACTTCTTCCCCCTCGATCCGGGGCATTCGACGATTCTGACCATTCCCTTCTTTAAGGATGTGGCGATTGACCTCGGCTGGGGCTACATTCCCTTCGTCGCTTTTGTGATTATCGGTTTCTCCAACGCGGTGAACCTGACCGACGGACTCGATGGGCTGGCAATCGGCGGGACGCTCTTCTCCGGGCTTGCCTACGCTGTCTTCATCTATGTGGCGGGAAACGCCGTTTTCGCCAACTACCTTGAGGTCGCTTTCCTCCCGGACATCGGTGAGCTAACCATCTTCGTTACCGCTCTGGTCGGGGCTTCGCTGGGATTTCTCTGGTTCAACTCGCACCCAGCCGAGGTCTTTATGGGCGATACCGGCTCACTGGCTCTCGGCGGAACCATCGCCACGATGGCTATCTTCAGCAAGCAGGAACTGCTGCTGGTAGTCGTCGGCGGAGTCTTTGTTCTCGAAGCCCTCTCGGTGATGCTCCAGGTGGGCTACTACAAGCTGACCAAAGGTAAGGGGCCCAACGGTGAGGGCAAGCGGCTCTTTAAGATGGCTCCGCTGCATCATCACTTCGAGATGAAGGGCTGGGCGGAGTCTAAGGTAATTGTGCGCTTCTGGATTATCGCCGCCCTCTGCGCCCTGGTGGCAATCTCCACGCTGAAGTTAAGATAGCCAGCTTAAAGCTGGACATAGTCTCGCGGTTGACATAACTTTCTATAAGATGGTCGCTTCCGCGTTCAGCCGCTCACGTTGTTCGCTGTCCATCTTGACACCAAAACTGTCAGCTTAGGATTGCTGGCACGATAAAAGCGTAAATCCCCCGTAGGGGAGGGGGTCCACACTCTCCCGCTAGATGGACTAAGTCCATCTCCCGCGAAAGATGCCAAGCTACTCTAAGGTTTGACAGATCGATGGTAGAAGTTAACTCAGGTTATTAGCCCGATGTGGCAGCGTGTCTAACGACACGCTAATGGGCGACCGTGGACGGTCGCCCCTACGGGTTCCCGGCGTTTGTCAAAACAGTTCCCGATTAACAACTCTTGTATCTCAGGAGGTTAGAGATGTCGATCACTCTAAAGGTAAACCCGCTGGAAGAATACGACCCCCGTCAGCTTCAGTTCGCGCTGTTCGCCGATGATGAAACCGAAGGGGAAGATCGCAACGGAGAGCATAGTTTCTCTTTGGTTAAACCGCTTCAGGACGAAGACGAGTAAGGTCTTAGTATCAACCACTTAGAAGAGTATCCTTTCAACAATGAATACAAGGCGTCTTGACCTGCCGCTGTTTGGGATAATCGCCGCGCTGACGGTGATCGGTCTGCTGATGGTTGGCAGTGCCGGTTCAGTTATCGGCTCGGCGCAGGACGGACCTTTTCACCTCTTGATTTCGCAGCTTTGGAAGCTCTTGCCCGGGCTGGTGTTGCTGGTTCTCTTCTGGGTAGTGCCGTATCAGAAGCTCTCTAAACTGACCCGCCTTGCTCTGCCAGCGTCGTTGTTATTGCTGGTGCTGGTGCTGGTTCAGGGAGTGGGAACGTCATCCCACGCGGCGCAACGCTGGATCTCTCTGGGGTTCTTCAGTTTCCAGCCCGCTGAACTGGTGAAGCTGTTCCTGGTACTGTACCTTGCCGACAACCTGACCCGGCGCAAAGATCAGCTAAGCGAGTTCAAGACGGGGTTGCTGCCACCGCTGATTATGATTCTGCTCGCCTGCGGTTTGCTCCTCTTGCAGCCCGATCTCTCCTCGGCGGTGCTGGTCTTCGTTACGGCTTTTACGATGTTCCTCATCGGTGGAGTATCGGGCAAGCAGCTTTTGCTGACATTGCTGGTGCTGGTACCGCTGACCCTGCTGGCAATCTACGCGGAACCGTACCGCTGGGCGCGGATTACCGCCTTCGTTGACCCCTGGGCTGTCTCCGATGGTGAGGGCTACCAGGTTGTTCAGAGCCTGCTGGCGATTGGCTCCGGTGGACTGACCGGGGTGGGACTGGGAGCCAGTACCCAGAAGCTCTTCTACCTGCCGGAGGCGCATACCGATTTTATCTTCTCCATTTTGGTCGAGGAGATGGGACTTCTCGGTTCCCTGATGGTGGTGGTACTTTTCGCCGGGTTGATTATCATTGGTCTGCGGATTGCCAAAAATTGCAGCGATGCCTTTGGTCGCCTTCTTGCCGTGGGGATTACCGCCTGGCTGGGGGTGCAGGTGATCTTCAACCTGGGCGTGGTTACCGCCCTTTTGCCGACAACTGGCTTGCCCCTGCCCTTCATCAGCTACGGTGGCACGTCTCTGGTAATCTCTCTGGCAGCCGTGGGGATTTTGGGTAACATCGCCCGCCAGACGGCATCCGGGGCCATCGCTCCCGTCGTCGTGAAGCAGACCTCAACCTCGTCGATGGCAACCGCGACTCCCTTTACTCGCACAGTTCGTTCGCCCTCAACGGGGTCGAGAGTGTATAATCCCTCCCGTGACCACAGGAGACGCTGGTCCTAATGTTTTTCCCTTGGGCAGGCATCATCTTGCACGTCCGGCTTGGTTAGAACAACCATGATTTTGTAACAACTTGGACCCATTATAGTTACAATTACTGATATAACTTTACAGTAGCCTCCTCATCGTGGTTTATTGAGTATGCAAAGCACTTGCCAGCACAGCATCCTCTTTGCCGGTGGCAAAACCGGCGGTCATCTCTATCCGGGGATTGCCGTTGCCGAGGAGCTGCTGCGTCTGCGACCAGAACTAACAATCAGCTTTGCCGGGGCGGGCTTTGAGCTTCCCCGCCGGGAATGCGCCAAACGAAACTGGGCGTACCAGTACGTTCCCTCGGCGCAGTTCTATCAGTCCAACCCGCTCCAGTTGCTCCGTGGAATGAAGCTCAACCTCAGTGGGATTTTCTTCTCGCTCAAGTTCCTCCGAGAGACCAAACCACGGCTGGTCATCGTCTGTGGTGGCTACGAGGGCTTTCCCTTGGCGATTGCCGCCCGGCTGCGGGGGATTCCGATTTTGCTGCTGGAGCAGAACGCCATGCCCGGACTGACCAATCGGGTACTGTCTCCCCTGGCGGATGCTGCCACGGCGGCGTTCCCCGGAACGGAGAAGTACCTGCGGGCGAAGAAGGTAATAGTTACCGGAAACCCGGTGCGACCGGGATTGGGCGATTGTCCAAAGGATTACAGCCGCTTTGGTCTGAGTTCGGAGAACTTCACCATCTTAGTTACCGGAGGCAGTGCCGGGGCGCATCGGCTGAATACGGCAGTGGTCGAGGCTGCCGAGAAGCTGGCGAAAGTTGACAAGCTCCAGTTCATCCTCCAGACTGGTAAGGCTGACGTGGAGATGGTGCGGCAGGCTGTGGAAGCTGCCGGACTCACCGCCTCGGTGAACGCCTACCTTAACGACATCGGTGCCGCCTACGCCATTACCGACCTCGTGGTCAGCCGCTCCGGCGGGAGCATCTTCGAGCTGGCGATTCTGGGCTTACCCGCTGTGCTGGTTCCGTATCCCTACGCGGCGGCAGATCATCAGACCCCCAACGCCCGAACCTTCGCCGACCACGGCGCAGCCATTTTCGTAACCGATGCCGAGATGACCGGGGAACGGTTCTATAGCGAAGTAACCGGACTGCTCAACGACCGAGCCAGACTAAGCGAGATGGCAGCGGCGATAAAGAGGCTGGGCAAGCCCAGGGCAGCGACGCTGGCAGCGGAGCTGGCGTTGGAGATAGCGTTAAAGCCCTGATATTCTACTAGCGGAAAAGAGGACGCAATGAAGAAAATCCTCATTATTTTATTGTCTTTCGTCGGTGTTTGCTTTGCAAATGGATGGGTGCTGGACTTCGGACTTGGAGTAGATAATTTTCCTCTAACATTTACCTCAACCCTAGGAGACAAAATTGATATAGCATCGGGTGGGTTTCTGTTAGAGTTTGGTACAAGTTACTTTTCAGATAGCTTTGGTTTTTCTTTTGATTCTGCGTTATCCTCCTCAGATTATGATAAATCTGAAACCATTGATAAGTATTATCAAGATTATGATAATATTTACTCAACCAGTACAGGTGTTGCTAGGCTAATACTCTTTCCAAAAGTTTCTCTAACACTATTATCGATTGAACCTAATTTCCGATGGTCTATGTTTACCGGCTACTCCTACATGTATACTGGTTTTCATGCTAGGGGAGTCATAAACGGAGAAGAGGATAGATACATAGTTGATTATAGAAAGCATCAGCACTTCGGTGAGTTGTTAACTGAGCTATCTGCTTTTATTGATGATACTGGTGTAGGTGCCAGGATAGAGAGTGGTTTACGGTACGATTTTGACACTAAAGCTTATTCAATGCCATTTGAGGCCAGCCTATTTTTACATGAGTTTGCTCTCAATGTTCGAATGACTTTTTTTGATGATTATGATGATATTGCAGTATCTTTTGGTATTCATCTAATTCTTGATAAATTAACAAAAGATAAGTAACATATTGACATAAATAACAGTTACGCAACGATCCCATACATTAACTGTTCTTGAGTTAAAAACACCACCCAAAGGCAGTAAAATGACCCTGATGCTGGGCAGAGTAACCCGGGTGCACCTCGTCGGAATCGGCGGTGCCGGGATGAGCGGAATCGCGGAAATCCTTCTGAGCATGGACTTTGAGGTCTCCGGCTCCGACCTGCGGGCTAGCAAGACCACCGAGCGGCTCGAAGGACTGGGCGCGCGAATCACTATCGGGCATCATGAGAAGAACATCATTGGTGCCGATGTCATCGCCTGCTCTACCGCCATTGGCAAGGACAACGCCGAGGTCATCGCCGGACGGAAGTACAACATCCCCGTAGTTAGCCGCAGCGAGATTCTGGTCGAGGTGATGCGCCTGCGCTATCCTATCGCCGTTGCCGGAACCCACGGCAAGACGACGACAGCCAGCTTCATCCACGCCATTCTTTCCGAAGCAGGGGTTAGCCCGACGGCGATTATCGGCGGCAAGCTCAACGCCTTCGGTACCGGAGCGACCCTGGGCGACGGCGACTACTTTATCGTCGAGGCGGATGAGTCCGACGGGACGTTCCTCGACATCAACCCCGCCTACGCGATTATCACCAACATTGACGAAGACCACCTCAACTACTACGAGGATGCCAACGCCATCCGCCGCGCCTTCGTAACCTTCGCCAAGCAGGTGCCGTTCTACGGGGCGACCATTGTCTGCCTCGACGACCCCACGGTCCAGGAGATAATCCCCGAACTCAAGCGGCGTTTCATCACCTACGGCTTCACCACCCAGTGCGACATCATCGCCCGTGAGCTGAACCTGATGCCGATGAGTGCCAGCTACAAGCTCTACCGGGGCGACAAGTTCCTCGGCGAGGTTGACCTGAACCTGCCCGGTCGGCACAACGTGCTGAACAGTCTCGGCGCGGCGGCTCTGGCTCTGGAGATTGGCATCGCGCCAGAGGTTATCATCAGCAGCCTGCGCTCGTTCAAGGGCATTGAGATGCGGCTGGAGGTCATCGGCAAGGTAGGCGACCTCACCGTCATCCACGACTACGCCCATCATCCACGCGAAATCGAAGCCACTCTGGAAGCGATGAAGACCGGATGGAAGCGACGGATTGTTACCGTTTTTCAACCTCACCGCTATACCCGGACGAAGGCTCTCTTCGACCGCTTCCTGCGCTGCTTCTATCAGGCGGACAAGCTGATTATCACCGACATCTACCCGGCGGGAGAACCAGCCCTGCCCGGAGTCTCTGCCGAGAAGCTCGCCGATGGCGTTCGTGAACACGGGCATCGTGAGGTCAGCTACATCCACGACCGCCGGAAGATTGCCGCCGTGGTCAGCAAGCTGGTGGACGACGGCGACCTGGTGCTGGTGCTTGGTGCCGGGAATATCTGGGAAACCGCCCGGGAGATTTTCGCAAAACTGAAAGAAGACCGAGGGTAGCTGCCTTTGCTGGTGTTTCCAAGACCTTCACGCAGGCCAATAATTGCCCGGTTTTGACGTTAAGACAAGGGGTTTCAACCCCTTGCAGAAATTGAGATACGTTGCATATCCACAAGGGGCTGAAGCCCCTTGCCCCGGACAAGCGGACTCAGTGGTTGCATCCAGAAAAACTTTCAATCCAAATGAATCAACACCTCAAACAGCAACTAGACGAACTGGGTATCGCCTTCTCTGAGGGCGTGCCGCTGGCTCGCTATACCTCGCTGCGGGTAGGTGGAGCCGCCGACCTGCTGCTCAATCCTACAACCTCAGCGCAGGTTGCCGGGCTGCTAAAGCTGGCAGATGAAAACAGCCTGCCCGTCCTCACCATTGGTCGGGGGACGAACCTGCTCATCGGCGATAAGGGCTTTCGGGGGCTGGCGATGCTGCTCGATGAGGGACTCCTTGACGGGGGTTTTGAGATTGAAGGTAATCGCTGCCAGGCCTCGGCGGGACTACCTCTGCGTCGGGTCGTCGAGCGGCTCTGCAAGGCTGGTCTTGGCGGACTGGAGAACCTCTACGGCATCCCAGGCTCGCTGGGCGGTGCTTTAGCGATGAACGCTGGCTCCTACGGTTCCACCATCTGGCCTGTGGTCGGGGAAATAGAACTTGCCCTGCCCTCCGGTGAAGCGGTCTGGCTGAAAAGCGGCGAAGTTGACTACGGCTATCGCCGGGTTGAACTACCCGAAGGCGCGGTGATTACCCAAGTTCGTCTGCAATTACAATCGGCGGATTCCGCCGCGCTGCTGGAAATCTGCAAAGCCCGTCAGGCCGACCGGGAGGCGAAGCACCCGTTGACCAAACCGAACTGCGGCAGTGTCTTTAAGAATCCAACCAGTAAGAACCCAACCAGTAAGAAGCCAACCAACAAAAATTCAACCAGCAAAAATCCAGATACTAAGCATTCCGCCTGGCAATTGGTGGACGAAACCGGGCTGAAGGGCTATAGTATCGGTGGCGCGCGGGTTTCCACAAAGCACACCAACTTTATCATCAATACTGGCAATGCCACGGCGGCGGACGTTAAAGCCCTCATCCTCCATATTCAAAAAACCGTCCTTGAACGCTTTGACATTGCTCTGGAAACCGAGGTGCGACAAGTCGGGGAGTTTTAATCGTGAACAGCGACTCCACCGCAAAGCTGGGATTTTTTGCCCGAATCGGACGGGGATTTTCCATCCTGCTGGTACTCGGCGTGTTTGTGCTGGTAACCCTGGCTGTGGTACTGTACTTGCGCGGAGAGCGGTTTGACCTCCGCCGGACGGCAATCGAGGGCAACGCCGTGGTCAGCGACGCGGAGATAAAATCCCTGCTGCCCCTCGGAGGTAACCTCTTCGATATTGACACCGAGGAACTGGAAGCGGAGCTGGGGCGACATCCTTATCTATCTTCGGCGGTGGTCGAAAAGCAATACCCGGACAAACTGCTGGTCATTGTAAGCGAGCGCACTCCGGCTCTCTGGCTGGCGGAGGGACCACTCCAGCTACTGGCAGGAGACGGAACCGCTCTGCCGAAGCAGCTTGATGAATCCGGCGGAGGCTTTGACCTTCCCGTCCTTAC
>SWBW01001640.1_pt1 | contig 21416 bp, 20 predicted proteins | sample 4693041 | NCBI WGS metagenome assembly SWBW01 (sample SAMN10267271, study PRJNA491770) | bioreactor metagenome | isolation source: DHS bioreactor inoculated with marine methane seep sediment | place: Japan: Omine Ridge, Nankai Trough | collected 2006-05-06 | reverse complement strand
TCGTCCCACAGGCTAGGGTGAGGGGTAGAGCGACAAAAGGCAACCACAAGTTCGCCCCTGCCCTTTATTCAATCACAAACCCAACCTCGGCGACCTCAACTCCGTTAAGATAAGCGGTGAGTCCCCAGCCTCCCGGTTGCCAGTTTCCCGGCTCGGTGTAGCCCTTGCCGCCGATGATTCGAACCTCGGACTCCCCGACCTCAAAGGAAATCTGCCGGGTCTCGTTCCAAAGCTCTTCGCCAGTGGGAGTAGTCCAGCTTGCCACGACCTCGGCGGTTTCCGCCTCGGTTACGTCGTCGCGAGTCAGCTCCAGAGACCAGACCACCAGGCGGGTGTCGCTGTTGATGAAGCTCTCTTGTGGCAGGCTGTAGTCGCCGTGGCGGTAGAGGTTGAGAGACTTGACGCGGAGCGGCAGCTCCGGCTCCTCGACGACGGTTTCTTCGATTGCGACCTCACCGCCCATCGCGGCGGCAATGGCGCGTGCCAGTCCCTCACAGGCCGAGGGCAAGTCCTCCACGGCTCCCACGGTGGTGGTTTCTCCGAGCAGAGCGGTGGAGCTGCTGACCTCGACCAGGCGCACCGAGACGGTGTAGGTACTGCCCAGGGCGGAGAGCGCGCCCACGGCGACGTAGTCCGCTCCGGCGAGTTCACCAATTTGCAGGGCATCGTCCGTGGTAATCCCGCTTTGCGAGAGCGACAGCTCCTCGAAGACCCAGCGGAGGCGGGCGCGTTCGATTACCGTAATGCCATCAAAGCCGATCAGCTCCGTTCGCAGAATCTCCGCCACGGCGAGAGCCTGCTCCGGGAAAACGCCCAGTGGCTCGAAGTCGGTAACCGCCAGGGCGATAGGCTCCCCAGCCGAAGCAGCCATCACCAGGACCACGAGCAGGACAATTGTTATTTTACTGTTCACAGTGCCTCCCTTGTTTAGTGGAGTATAGCACTAAACGGCGATGGTCTCAGCAACACGGTGCGTTGCATCACAAGATCGTCAGAAACCTCGCGATTATTTAGAATACGCTGGCAGGGGGAGTCTGTTTCACGCGAATTGGTGTTCGCCCTTAAAATCCATATACGCACCTGTTCAGGGCGGACACATAGGTCCGCCCCTACAAACATTAAAATCTTGAGAGATGTTACCCCCTCTCCCCTCTGGGGAGGGGACTCGTCCCACGGGTCGGGGTGAGGGGCAGAGCGTCTTCCCCCTTTGCGGGCCGACCTTTAGGTCGGCCCCTACGTAAAACCTCGCAATATCTATTGCCCTCGTCGATATAAAAAGGGCGAATACAAGATTCGCCCCTACGGTTATCTTACAGTCTAGCTAACTACGGTGTTCACACCAGGTTACATGCTCTTGATCTGCCCCCAGGTGGTTTCTTCGATGGCGTAGTCGTGCTGGTGCAGGGTGATGCTCCAGATGGAGTCTGAATCAACGCTGAAACCAAAAGTGGTCTCGTTAGCCTCGACGCCCCAGTACACGGTTTCGTCGCTGGTGTTGCCCTGGCTGAAGGTGTAGTCGAAGGTGGAGGGATCGAGACCAGCCTCGGTGTGGAAGGGGCTGGAGAGGTCGGCGTTGTTGCTGAGAATCAGGTCGTAGGTGAGGGTTCCACTGCCGCTGTAAGAGGCATCTTCCCAGTCGAAGGTAACCTGAGTACCGTCAATGGCAGCAGAGCCGTCCGCCGGAGCAGTCAGGTCGAAGGAACCGACATAGTTGTCAACGTAGGTGGCATCGATGAAGACGATCGCCAGGTCGTCAGAGAGGCTGGCTGAGTCAAAGCTATACTTTGCAGCAGCATCGCCAGCATCGTTCTCGATACCGACGGTGGCACTGGAACCAGCCTCTGAGCTACAGTCCAGGTACTGGAACACCACGGTGTTGTTGATACTGCTAATACCGGTATTGTTCTCTACGTAGTACATCTGGAAGGACAGCTCACCGGCGGTTCCACCATAGTGCTTTCCGTCATCGTAGCTAATGACGTAGAGGTCATCGTCACCACTGGTATCGGTGTACAGGTAAACGTAGGCACCATCACTGGCGTACCAAACCAGATCATCCCAGTAGAGGGCAAGTAATCCGTTGAAGCTATCATCGAGGGGGATGTCCCGGTTATTGCTGCTAAGGTAGTTACCCGCACCCATCCCGATACCACCGTTGGAGCTAACGGTGATAGTATTACCAGAAGCGAAGTCGGTCCCGTAGAGTTTCCAGGCAGCCGGAAGGGTGGCGTTTACGTAACCGTCGTCGGCGTTGAGACCAGTGTCGGTACCACCAGTGCAATCGATCCAACTGTAGGTTGGGGCAAAGTCACTGGACTCGCCAGAATCCCAGAAGTAGTAGCCAGCACCGTCGCCAGAGTGCAGCGGAACAAAGCCAGTCGGCGTGTGGTGGATGACGGTCTCGACCAGCATGTCGTTACTGATTGTGGCAGACGCGGCAAAAGAGACCGCGACCAGCAGCATGAGCATAATAACTAGCTTCTTCATGGTTTTCCATTCGGGGAGAGAGAGGAAAGAAATATCCAAACAGTAGGCGAGAGTGAACTACAATGAAGTTAACTCACCCACGTTTACTGTAGCAGAAAGATTAGGGAATTGCAATGCTGCTTTGCGGTTGCTCCAATCTCGCAAGGGGCTAAAGCCCCTTGTTTGAGGTAGTTCTTGCGGGATGTTGTGAAAGCAGATTTACCCTTTCCCGCACACAAATCTTGCTTCAATTAACTGCTTGTGCTACCCTCCGCCTGGTTTGGTGTGAAATAAATCTCAAAAGCCGGAGCGGGAGATTGATCTCGCTCGCAACTAACTATTTTGAGCTAAGTTACGTCAGTCGTTAAACCTAAAAAGCACGGTGCAGCACTTGGTGCTGCCTCCCGTTCAAAACGACATTCGCAAGCGACCAGCGGGAGTGGTGAAGCGCGAGAGTTCTCATTGTTTAACCAAATCTATCATCCGTGAAAGTGTGATGCAGCACTTGGTGCTGCCTCCCGTTTAAAACGACATTTGCAAGCGACCAGCGGGAGCGATAGATTAAACCCAGGTTTTCCGGGCGAAGCCCGGTACTGTGGTGCAGCACACCGCGTTGCTGATTTCTACGACACTAATAACAAGATAACGGAACGACCAGCGGGAGTGATGAAGCGCGGGAGTTCTCATCGTTTAACCAAATCTATCATCCGTGAAAGTGTGATGCAACGCACCGCGTTGCAAGGAGGTACGGCCATCGAAGCCGCTCTCTTAAAGAAGAAGATACTGCCACTGGCCTTTGCCGTTGCCCTGGCACTGGTCGCTTATTTTGTCAAAATCCCCGGTCTTTCTGAGGCCGGACAGGTAACCCTGGCAATCTTCGCCATTGCCACGGTGCTATGGGTCAGCGAAGCGGTACCGCTCTACGTTACCGCGCTGATTATCGTGGTGCTGGAGGCAACCTGGCTCGTTGGACAGCTCGCCCCCGGCGGCGAGATTATCACCGATTACAAGCAGTTCCTCCACCCGTTCTTTTCCAGTATCATCGCCCTCTTCCTCGGCGGGTTCGCCATTGCCCGCGCCATCCACAAATATCACCTCGACGAGCGTATCGCCAAGGCGATTCTCGACCGCGTCGGCACCAATCCCCGCTATGTGCTGCTGGGAATGATGGTTACCACGGCGGTTTTCTCGATGTGGATGAGCAACACGGCGACCTCGGCGTTGATGATTACCGTGGCTCTGCCAGTGCTGAGGAAGATCGAACCCGACGACCCCTTCCGCAAAGCCCTGATGCTGGGGATACCCTTCGCCGCCAACATCGGTGGCATGGGAACCCCCATCGGCACTCCGCCCAACGCCATCGCCATCGGTCAGCTCAACGCCGCTGGCGCGAACATCGGCTTCGGCGAGTGGATGAGCTTTGCCGTACCGATTATGGTCATCTCCCTCGTCCTCTGCTGGATACTGCTGCTGGCGTTCTTCAAGCCAAAGACCAAAAGTTTCAAGCTGGAGTTTGACGTTAAGGGGAAAATCTCCCCGAAGGGACGCTTCATTCTGCTGATGCTCGCCCTGGCGATTCTTGGCTGGCTGACGACGAATATCCACGGCATACCCGCAGCGATCATCGCCCTGATTCCGGCAACGATCTTCTTCGCCACGGGCATCCTTGAAAAGGACGATTTCAACTCCCTGGGCTGGAACATCCTCTTTATCATGGGCGGTGGACTGTCCCTGGGCGTCGCGATGAAGGTCAGTGGGCTGAACACCTTCCTGATTAGCCAGATCAACCTGGAGGGTATGCCCTTTATCCTCACCCTGGCAATCTTCGGGCTGGGCGCGGCGTTGATGACGACCTTTATCTCGAACACCGCCACCGCCAACCTGCTGGTGCCAATTGTGATTGGCTTCGTCGCTCTGGGACAGGAGATGTCCAGCTTCGTCGCCCCCATCGCCGTGATGGTCGCTCTCTCCAGTTCGGCAAGCATGGTGTTGCCGGTATCAACACCGCCCAACGCCATCGCCTATGGCTCCGGGGAGATACGAGTTAAAGATATGGCGCGCTCAGGCCTTGTGGTAACAATCGCGATTATCCTGATTACCCTGGCGTTCAGCTTCCTGATCCGCCTGGTTTTAGCGGGATAATCCGGCAATTGCGGGGGAGATTCCTGTGATCGCCTTTCACCTACATTCGACAAAGGGCGAAGACAAGCTTCGCCCCTACGGGTAAATCCTCGCGAGGTTTTGATGTTGTAGGGGCGGACCGATTCTATTGTAATTGGTGTCCGCCCTCGTTTATATTGAGAAGGGTACGGCATGCCGTACCCCTACAAAATCGCGCAAGATATTGATGTTTAGACAAGGGGCTTCAGCCCCTTGCGGATTTGTAGCGCATTACAACCTTGCGTACCTACCTGAGGGGCAGCCTGTAATTTCTGACAAGTTTGCGGCAGGCATTAAAATGCCTGCCCTACATTTAACACCGCGCAAGGTATGACAACTTCGCCATTCCATGCCCTGAAGGTACGCCCCTATGTAAAAGCAGTAGATTTGAGCGACCAACGGGAGCGGGCGTTCTCAGGGTTTTCTGGGCGAAGCCCAGCCCTGTGATGCAACGCACTGCGTTGCCGTTGCCCCCTTGAAACATACCGCCCTCTTTTGTTAACCTTCCGTGGTCGGGGAATGAGCCAACGGCACTCATGGAGGCGGTTATCGCTACGCAAAAATCCGCCTATGGTAAAGGTTGCTTCGGCTGGCTGCTGATTGGACTGGTCGCCCTGGCACTTATCATCACCCTGGTTATTCTCCAGCGCGATGAACTTATTGGCGAGATGCTCCGCGAGAGCTTCAATGCCACCCTGGCGACTGCCCGCTACGAAGAACCCGCCGCCGCGACCACGCTGCGCTTGTTGGTTTTGCGACTCAGGGCGGACTCCGCCGAGATGGACATTAACGAGGTCGCCAGCCTGATAGACCAGAGCGTCGCCGACGGCTTGGTGGATCGCGAAGAAACGCGGGTGTTGTCAGCAATCCTTCGCCGACTTGCGAATTAGCGGTTTGTGTAACACCATTGTAAACCACGAGATACATGACACGCTCGCCCGCAAAAAGATTGTTATTAAAATCCCTTGACATAGGGGTGGTTTACAGTTATCCTCTCGCTGTTACTTGCCTACTCAACCCCTTGGGGCGTGCTAAACATCGGCGTGTTAACCGTCGAAACGTACTGAAGTATGCGGCGCGTTTGGGCTGGGAACATCCGGCGCAACCCCAGGGTTGAAAGTTTTCTATCTGTACTACCTTGTATCCATATCTCAACCGTACCAAAACCATAAACCGGAGGTGGTGTTAAGAATGCGGAAATCAAAGCTGCGGTTGCTGGTTCTCGCTTTCGCTCTCACTCTCCTCGTGCTCGTCCCCTTCATTACCAGTTGCGGATACTCCGACGCTGAACTGAAGGAATACGACGATGCTAAGTCCGACAAAGAGTCTGCCGATAGCCGTTTGGCTAAGGCCGATAAGGACAACGAGGATCTCGACGCCCGTGTAGAGCAGAAAGAGTCTGAACTGGAGCGCGCCCGTCAGAACCTGGCGGAAAAGAAGGCTGCTTACGAAGAGTGGGAAGCCACGAACTAGGCAAAGAAGAACTATCGTCTGAACGTAACCAAGAAACCTATCCAAAACCTCTGTAAATCAGAGGAAGGGGGCGGAAGAAAGATATGAAGAAATTCTTGCCGATCCTCTTTGTTCTCCTCTTGGTTCTTCCAGTCTTTGCCCAGGAAGAGGTTGACCTCTCCGAAGCCGAGGCTGACAGAATCAAAGTTGAGCTGGAAGCAGATGAAGATGCTACCGGTCTCAGCCGTGAGGAGCTCATTGAGAAGTACAACGCTGAAGCAATCGAGGCTAACGAGGCCGCTGAGCCTGTAGAAGCCGAGAACGAAGAGCTTCGCGCCCGTCTGGATGAACTCCAGCGCATGATCGACGAAGTTAACGCCGAAGCCCGCAAGTACGAGATTCCCCGCGAGCCGGTACTTAGCTATGACGAGTACACTGTTGTCGAAGGCGATTGTCTCTGGATCATCGCTGAGCTTCAGTGGGGTTGGCAGCGCTGCGCCGAGTGGCCCGTCATTTATGACGCCAACACCGACCTCATCAAGGATCCGGATATGATCTATCCGGGTTGGGTCCTCAAGATTCCGAAGGACTAACTCCTTGTTGTTGAATATAAAAGAGACCCCTCTGGGGTCTCTTTTTGTTATGTCCTTGATGACCATTCCGGGTTGGTTACTGCTCGTCAGTCCTCTGGGGTCTCTTTTAGGGATAATCATTTCAATCTGGACAGATTTGACAGTGATCACGTAAAAGTCGCGCAAAGTGCTGAGCCAGCTAATAGCGAGGCGGTGGCGCGATTGTTGCCGGAGGAAGCTGTTGTGATAACGTTGGCTTTGTTATCCGCAAGAAGCGTGCCACCACTGCCATTTTGCCTCTTTTAAGGAACCCGTTGGCGGAGAAAATAACTGACCGTAGGAGCGAGGGTTGTATTCGCCCGCCCTTAACCGTAACGCGACAAAAAGGGCGTGAGTATTAACTCACACCCTTTTACCACAAGTCGCCAGCGACTTCGAGAACTTCCAATCTTTCTACAGCTCGTGTTCTTGTTTGAAGCGGTCAATCGCCTCATGAACCTTTTTGTCGAAGTTCTCCACAATATCCTCGAACTTCTCTCTGGCCTTGTAGAATCCCTCGGACAGTTCCTCACGGGTTTCTTTACCCGGTTTTGGAGCGAGAATGATTCCAATGACCGCGCCAATCATTCCTCCGGCGAGGAAAGCAAAGAACCCCGAGTTCGTTTTATCGCTCATTTCAACCCCTTTTGATGGTGTAGCTCATTGGTGACAGCTCAACTGATGGCGTAACTCAACTGATTCATAGCGTCTTCATCGACCAGGCTACTTCCCGTCATTTTTACTTTTCTCCAGGAGAGCCTTTTCCGTTTTTTCGGCGACGGTTATGCCAATCCGCAAACTCTTCGCCAGCCAGGGCGCGCGGGTTTTGAGATTATCCCGAATCCCCGCAAAGAACGAACGAAGCTGACTCACGCCACCAACAATCCAGTTCACCGCGCCGTAAACCGACTCCACGCCCTCGTCCAGGCGGCTGGTAATCTGGTTAATATGCTCTGTAGTCTCTTTAAGCTGCTCTGTCAGCGGAATGATCTGTTCATCAAGGTCTTTGACGAGTTCGTCCATCCCGTCGAGGCTTTTCTTTAGCCGACGGAGAAAAAATACCACGGCGATGGCGATAATCAGCAGGGCAACGCCGAGTAACAGTACACCAATTTCATCCAGATATTCCATAACCCCTCCTCTCACTAGGAGGATAGCACAAAACCACGCCGCCTTCCACCAACGCGGTGCGTTGGATCACACTTTCCCTTCGCGATTGGGGCTGATAGCTGTTTCATACGTGTTGCCACGGTCATCCGCTCGTCATTACTCGCTCGCAGATGTTGTTTGGTGGGTGGGAGTTCTTAAGGTTTTCTGAGCGAAGCTCAGTAATGAGTGCAGCATCATGCTGCCTCCCGCTGGTCGCTTGCGCTTTTCTCCTTCCCCTCTGGGGAGGGGATTTATCCCACGGGTCAGGGTGAGGGGCAGAATAACAAAAGGGCGAAGACCAGCTGCGCCCCTACGGGGTCAAAATCTGGAGGATGGTTAATGCCGTTGCTATTTTTGCGGGTCGACCTAAAGGTCGGCTCCTACGTAAAACCTTGTGGTTGCTCTAAATACGTTTGTAGGGGCGGACCCGTGTGTCCGCCCTGAACGGGATAGGTGATATTTTAAGGGCGAAGACCAGCTTCGCCCCTACAGGGTCAAAATCTTGCGAGGTTCCGTAGGTTGGACTGGCAAATCCAGGCGGTCTTCGACCACCTGCCCCTACAGGATCTGGTGTTTGTTTAGGCCTCGCAAGCAGCGGGACTGTTGGATTATCCAATTTCTTCTGCCGGACACCTTGCCAACAGCCTACTTTTGAGTTATCTTTAAGTTAAGGGGAACAATAGACCGTGTACCGCTTTGGGTTTGTTAAAATTGCGAGCTGTGCGGGAGATTCCGCGCCCCAAATTAAGCAAGAATCATCTTGACGGGCAGCTTTGATTAAAAGGATGGTGAAACCATGACTACCAATGACGAGCGTCGGATCAATAAGCGACACAACTCGGTTAATCTTGATGCCGTTGTGCTGAAGGTTATCCCCAAGAATGGAAAGCCTCACAGGCTGTTTGGTTCTACTCGCGAGGTTACTATCCGTTCTCTCTCGCTGGGCGGGCTTGCCATCGAGGCTAACATCGAGGACGACCTGCCCTTCGACATCGAGCTGGGCAGCCGGATTACCCTCTCCTTCATCCTGCCCCACGTAACCCAGATTGCCAGGGTCGAGGCCGAGGTTGTTCGCACCTATCAGCAGGTCGGCGATAACAGCCTCCTCCACATCTACCACGATGGCTCCCACGAGGAAGACTTTGAGGGAAACGGTGAGCTGACCTTCGGAATGGGGTTGCGCTTCCTCGACCTTACCGACGAGGTCGCCCGGCGGCTCAGAGAGTCCATTCTTAAACTGGCAGAGCAGCAGGCAGAGACCGAAGCCGAGGTTTAGCCCTAAGTGCTTATCCGGCTAACAACCAGGCGGCGGCGGCAGCTTGAAGCTGCATACCTTGGTTCGTTTACGTAATTTGGGATAAGCGTGCCACCGCCGTCCCTGGCTTTTTAAGCTGCATCACGGCGATTTCCAACAGTTAGAGGTCAGGATACGATAGTTCTGTTGTTAACATACTTGTAGCCTGGCGACGCAGCCATTCCCCAGCCACGGAGGTTTTGGTCGGATTATTTCCAGCGTGGACCGTGACTGATAGCGGGATGTTACAGCATGGAGATAGTCGAGCCAAAGCCGGACGCGCGCGGCAGAGGTCAGTTAAGAAAAATCCAAATATGGTCAACAATTTAAATATCTCTCTTACCACCTCGCTGCGGCTTCAGCACAAGCTAACGCCGAAGCTGCAACAGGCTCTCAAGCTCCTCGCGCTGCCCCTGCTTCAACTTGAAGAGCGGGTGGAGGAGGAGCTTATCGCGAATCCGGTGCTGGAGGCAGTGCAGTCGGAATCAGCCACCCAAACGGATAGCGACCTCCTCAGCAAAGACCGTCAGGACGAGGCGTGGGAGGCGGCGCGCGACTACCTGCCCGAAGACCCCAACCGTCCCGACCCCAGCCCGCGCAACGACGATGGTCGCTGGGAGGACTACGTCCGTTTTCAGCCAGCCTACCAAACGGCGAGCTTTCGCGAAACCAGCGAGCGGGCAAATTATCTGGATTACTACGTTGCCGGAACCGACACCCTGAACGGACACCTGGAATGGCAGCTTTCCCTGGTCTGCGAGGACGAACGCGAGCTTGCCATCGCCAAACAGCTCGCTGGCAACCTGAGCGAAGACGGCTACCTGCGAGACTTCAGCCCCCAGGAGCTGATTGAGAATCTGGCTCTGACTCCGCCGATTACGGTGGAAGAGGTTGAGCGGGTTCTGGTTGAGCGGGTTCACGGGCTTGACCCCCTGGGGGTTGGCGCGCGGAACCTCTCCGAGTGCCTGCTGATTCAACTGCGGGGGAGTGAGTCGGGCGGCGATGTTGAAGGCGACGACAAAGATGAGGATAAAGACGACGCTCGCCAACTCGCCGACCTTGCCGAGCGAATAATCGTCCACTACCTTCCCGAAGTTGGCAAGCGGGAGTACAAGCGCATCGCCCGTACCCTCGGCGGAACCGTTGAGCAGGTACGCGAGGCGGTGCATCTCATCTCCGCGCTGGATCCCAAGCCCGCCCGGAACTACGACCTCCGCCGCGCGGTTTACGTCAGCCCCGATGTTTTTGTGGATAAAACCGCCGACGGCTACCGGATTCACCTCAACGAGTGGGGGGTTCCCCGCCTGAAGGTCGGCAGCTACTACCGCGAGCTGATCAACCGCGAAGGCACCGACCAGGAAACCAGAGACTTCATCCGCGACAAGGTCAACTCGGCAATCTGGTTCATCCGCAGCATCGACGAACGCCGCCGGACAATCCTCCGGGTTACCGAGGCGATTATGGAAGTCCAGCACGGCTTCCTCGAACATGGCATCAAGCAACTCAAGCCGCTGACCCTCCAGGACATTGCCGACAAGGTTGACCTCAACGCCAGCACCATCTCCCGCGCCACCTCACGCAAGTACGTCCAGACCCCGCGCGGTCTCTTCGAGCTGCGCTTCTTCTTCCCCAGCGGAGCCAGCAAGACCGAGGTCGGAGACAACCTCTCCTCAACCTACGTCAAAGAACGCATCCGCCAGCTCATCGCCGAAGAAACGGGCAAGCCACTCTCCGACCAGAAAATTACCGACATTCTCTCCGCCGAGGAGGGACTGAGTCTCTCCCGGCGCACCGTGGCGAAGTACCGCACTCAGCTAAAAATCCCCGCCGCCTCCAAACGCAAACCCCTGTAGCAACGCGGTGCGGCAGCATGATGCTGCACTCGCTACTGACCTTCGGTCAGAACATCATTGCCATGGTCATCCGCTCCCGCTGGTCGCTTACAAACGTGATTCTGGAATTATAGGCGTGGATATGTGTGTTTGCCCTGAACCTTCGAGGTGTTCTCCTGCCCCCCTTTTAGCAACATCGAAACATTATCCGCGCTTGCCAGATCACGTTGATATTTCGGATGTATCCAGCCCTGAAATTGATGCCAGAGTTCCGTGATGACGAATGTAGGGCGGGGATTTTAATCCCCGCCGTGAAAGAGATCATCGCGTGAATACACCTCAAACTCCCCCCACCGGGGAGGGGAAGCGGTGTTGATGTTAAGACAAGGGGTTTCAACCCCTTGCGGGAATTGAGAGGCCTTGCAAATCTGCAAGGGGCTAAAGCCCCTTGTCTCCAACAGGCGCAGTCAGCACTTTCGCAAAGGTATCTCTATGCCCACCAATCACCGCCGACTTCCCGACTGGTTTCGCCAGCTTCCCCGTCCGCCAAAGGAACTGGGGAACATCCGCCGCACCCTGCGTGAACTGCATCTGGAAACCGTCTGCGAAAGCGCGCGCTGCCCCAATCGGGCGGAGTGCTACGGCTCCGGCACGGCAACCTTCCTCATCGCCGGAGAAAACTGCACCCGGGACTGCCGCTTCTGCTCGGTTCCCCACGGAGCTTCCGAAGCTCCCGACCCCACCGAGCCGGAGCGTATTGCCGAGGCCGCCCGTCGCTGGAAACTCCGCTACGTCGTCGTTACCGCAGTTACGAGGGATGACCTTCCCGATGGCGGAGCGGCTCACTTCGCCGCCGTGGTCAAGGCTATCCACGCTCTGCCCAGCCGCCCAAAGGTCGAGGTGCTGGTTTCCGATTTCAATGGGAACCTTACCGCCGCCGATACCGTTCTTAAAGCGGAGCCGGAGACCTTCGCCCACAACGTGGAAACCGTCCCCGCGCTCTACGACACCGTCCGTCCCGCTGCGGACTATCAGCGTTCCCTGACTCTGCTGCGGCATTCCAGCCACAGCGGCGCGCTGACCAAAACCGGTCTGATGCTGGGGCTGGGCGAAACCGAAACTCAATTGCAGGAAACCTATCACCACCTGGCCGAGGCTGGGGTGAGCATCCTCACCCTGGGTCAGTACCTCCAACCCACCAACCGTCAGCTTCCGGTAAAACGCTTCTGGCATCCGCAGGAGTTCGATGAGCAGGCCGACGCCGCCCGCCACGCGGGAATTCAAATCGTCATCGCCGGGCCTCTCGTGCGCAGCTCCTACTTAGCCGAGCGTTACTATGCCGAAGCTGACCAACACGAAACCTCTGCATAACCCAAAGAACTGGACTTTTCGCCTACCCACAAGGCTGCCGTTTTTATTCTATAACAACCTTAACCGTAACGAAGATAGGTTGTTACAAGAGAAAACCATTTCAGCCAAGCCGGGCGCGCGAAATGAAGGTCGGTTATGCAAAACATCCCAGGAGGATTATGAACATCTCCATCGTCGGACGACACTGTGATGTGAGCGATGAACTCCGCTCCTACCTCGAAGATCGCCTAAGCGTAATCCGTCGCCATTTTGACAGGGTGATGGATGTTGGCGTCGTCCTGAGTTGTGAGAAGTATCGTAATCGCGCCGAGATAAATATCCACGTCTCCGGCACTAACATGAGCAGTAACGAAGAAACCAACGATATGTACACCTCAATCGACCTCGCGGTGGACAAGATCGACCGCCAGGTGCGCCGCTACAAAGAAAAACTGGTGCAGCGACATCGCAATCATCACAAGCAGGCAAAACAACAGGAAGCCGACTTCCCCGTCATTACCTACGAGCTGCTCGGTCCCGACGTAGGCGTATTCGAAGAGGGCGAGCGCAAGGTCATTCGCACAGAAAAACACACGGCAAAGCCGATGACCGTGGACGAGGCGGTCATGCAGATGGACCTCAACCACACCGACTTCTTCGTCTTTACCAACGCCATCACCAACAAACTCAACGTAGTCTATCGCCGCGCCGACAGCAACGTCGGCTGGATCGCCCACGATTAGCAACGCGGTGCGTTGCATCACACTTCGCGACCAACAGGTTTGGTTAACCAGCGATAACTCCCGCGTTTAACCGCTCCCGCTGGTCGCTATACCCTTTCTCCTTCCCCCCTTTGGGGGGAAGGTTGGGATGGGGGGCTGAATTACAAAGGGCAGATATAGGTACGCCCCTACGTAACACCTTGTGTTTGTTATGGATACGCTGGCAGGGGGCACCTAATCTATATGATTGGTGTCCGCTCTTTTTATATTCAACAAGAGGCAACCGTCCACGGTTGCCCGACATACCCGCAGTTGTCTGCGGGCGTTCTTTATCGGGGTGATTCTCCCCTTAGAGTCCGCTGTTTGTTACTATCCCTCTGCTTGCTGGCTACAGCTAACTCGTGGACGGTCATGCCGCTGCTCTATCTCGAAAGTCAGGGTTGTCAGATGAATGAGCGGGATGCCGAGCGGCTCGCCGGGGGTTTGCTGCGCCTCGGCTGGGAGTTGACCGACGACCCCGCCCATGCCGATTTGATTTTGCTGAACACCTGTAGCGTGCGGGATAAAGCTCGCACCCATGCTCTGGGGCGGCTGGGACAGCTTGCCCGCCATCGGCGACGCAAACCGAGCCTCTTGCTGGGAATGACTGGCTGCCTGGCGCGACATCTTGGTGAAGATGCCCGGCGGAGCCTGCCCTTCCTGAATCTCGTTGCTGGTCCCGGAGCGGTGGAGCGGCTCCCCCGGCTGGTTGAGGGTCTGGAAAGTCCTGATGACTTCGTGATTGATACCGACCCCGCCGACACGCCGGGCGAGTTTGACCCCACCGTTGACCTGCGGCTGACTCATCCCGCTGTCGGCAACCACGCCGCCTTCGTTACCATCACCGAGGGCTGCGACAACTACTGCGCCTACTGCATTGTGCCTTACCTGCGCGGAGCGATGCGCTCCCGTCCTGCCGAGGCGATTTTCGCCGAGTGCCGTTACCTCCTCGACTCCGGCTACACAGAGCTAACCCTGCTGGGGCAGAACGTCAACGCCTACGCCACCGAGGATTACGACTTCCCGCGTTTGCTGCGAACCATCTCCCGGCTGGACGGTCTCCGGCGATTGCGCTTTATCAGCAGTCATCCGAAGGATCTGAGCGAGGAGACCCTGCGGGTGATGGCAGAAGAGCCGACAATCTGCGAGCATCTCCACCTGGCGTTGCAGTCCGGCTCGGACGAGGTACTTACGGCGATGGGGCGCAAATACACCGCCGGGCATTTTCGTAACTTGATAGAAACCGCCCGTCGGCTCATCCCCGGTCTGGCGGTAACCACGGACATCATCGTCGGCTACCCCGGTGAGAGCGACGCTGACTTCGCGCGGACTCTTGCTCTGGTCGAGGAACTGAGCTTCGACAACGCCTTTATGTTTAAGTATTCTCCCCGCGTGGGGACTGCTTCGGCTCGGCTGGAGGATGACGTTCCGCCGGAAACCAAGCAGGCTCGCCTGGAGAAGATCATCGCCGCCGTTACTACCTCGGCGAAGAACAACAACGCCGGACTGATCGGTCAGCGGCTGGAGCTGGTCATCGAGGGACGGGACAAGAAGAATCGCTGCTACGGCAGAACGCGAAGCAATAAAAACGTGAAGCTCGACGGCAGCCACGAGGCGGGAACGACGCTGACCGTGGAGATTACCAGTGCCGGGGCTTTTAGCCTGATTGGGACGGTTATTAACAAGGGGACGATTGATGGCTAGAGCGGGTATCCTCCGAGGTTTGATCTGGATGGCGATTATTATCGCCGTGGTGGTCGTGGTCGTCGGCCCGACGGAGCTGCGCTATCGCCTCTTTACTCCGGCGGAAACTGCCCTTGCCGTGGATGTCGCCGTTGAAGTCGGCGTGGATGCCGCCCTGATGCTGGCTCTGATTGAGGCTGAGTCTGGATTTGATTCAGAGGCACATTCCAGCGCGGGGGCTGTGGGACTGATGCAGCTTATGCCCGGAACCGCCGCAGAGGTGGCTCTGAAGCACGACCTGCCAGCGGGGTTTGACCTGAGAGACCCCGAGACCAACCTTCGTCTTGGCTGCCTGTTGCTGCGCGATCTGCTCGCCAGCTACGGTGGCGATAAAATCAGCGCGCTGGCGGCGTACAACGCTGGTCCTCGTGATGTCGATGGCTGGCGTTCCGGCGACCAACTGACCGTCGAGGAAATCCCCTATCCAGAAACCCGCGCCTACGTAGAGAAGATTCTGGAGTTGAAGAAGACCTTCGCCCGGATGCTGCTGGAAGGTGATTTACCGTGAGACGACTCTCGCTGCTTTTAGCGATAGCACCGCTCTGCGCTGGTGCCTTTGAGGTTCCGCCGGAGCTGGTCGGCGCGTACTCATTGATTTTCGATAACGTGGAGTACGACACGCCGCCGGAGCCGCGAAGCGATGAGCGCACCCGCTTTCTCCAGCGGCTCTTTGTCGGCGCGGAGTGGCAGCCCCTGGACTTCATCTCGCTGACCGCAGGGCTGGAGCTTGAACACGACCTGGCGGACAGCATCGCCTGCGAGACGGTGAACTGGGACAACTTCAAGCTGAATCCTCGGATAACCCTCACGCTGGAATTGGAGGACTGGGGGCGGGTCTCGCTGGGGCATCTGAACTTCCATCTCGGAGCGGAGACGGTCTTCCAGCAGCGGACAGACCACCCCGCCACCGGAGCAAGCTGGGAGGGCGACCTCCCCACGGCACGGTGGAAGCTGGTTATTGCCCGCACCGAGGTGGTTAGCGAAACCACCAAGGAGATTTTCTTCGCAGGAGGAACCCTCGCCTATCGCCTCGACCTGGGATTTTTGAGTCTTACTCCCCAGGCGACGCTGGCGTACTACCACTCCGGCGGCTACGACACCGCCGACTATCAGAGCTTTACTCCCCAGGATGGCGTGCGGAAGTTCGAGCGCGGCAACCTCGGCGGTGGTCTGGCTCTGGGGCTGCTTGGGGATGCCCTGAGCCTCTCCGGCAGCTTTCACCAGAGCCGCTCCACTGGCAATGAGGGTTGGGGACGACTGCTGCGTTTCGGACTCGGCGGAGAGCTGGGCTGGTTCAGCCTGAACGCCGACCTCTACGAGGCTAATGGGTACGAGGGCATCCGCCCCCTGCCTGCCCTGGCGAATCACCCCGATGGCGACTTCCGCTTCCTCGATGTCGCGGTTGAGTTCAACGCCCCCCTGGCGGAAATCCTCCAGCTTAGCGTTACCCTGCGGCAGGGACTCTTCTTCGCCACGGCAACCCGACCCCACGACAATCGTAATCAGATTTTAGCGGCGGTGGAGTTGAGCTTCTAACAGCAGCCAATTATTATTGAATAGGATAAAATATCTTATTCATACGCGGATCTGCGAAAAAACTGACCTTACGGTCAGCTTTTTTAGAGCATGATGTTTTGAACACTCTGCTATTTACTTCGAGCGGCTAGTTGCCCGCAGGCGGCGGCAATGTCCGAGCCACGGGAATCACGCAGCGTGGCGGCGTAGGCTCCTTTTCGAGCGGTGGCAAGAAACGCCTGCACAACCTCCGGCTCCGGGGCCTGATAGGGCAGCTCGGCAACGGGATTCCAGACGATCAGGTTCAGCTTGTGGGGAACACTGTGGAGCAGCCTGACCAAACCGCGCGCGTCGGCTTGAGAGTCGTTAAATCCGCCGATGAGGACGTACTCAAAGGTAATCCGCTGCCCGGTCGTGTCATAATATTTCCGGCAGGCGGCGAGTAGTTCGCTCAGGGGCCAGCGGCTGATTCCCGGCATCAGGGCGGAACGCCGCTCGTCATCGGGGGCGTTAAGGCTCACCGCCAGCTTGACCTTCAGCTTCTCTTTGGCAAGGCGCAGGATTCCCGGCACAATGCCACTGGTAGAGACAGTGATTCGCCGCTCCCCCAGCCCCAGCGACCCGGTAAGCAGGGCGATGGCTTCGATGAGAGCCTCGTAGTTCAGCAGCGGCTCGCCCTGTCCCATAAAGACGACATTGCGCAGGCGGGCTTCGCCATTTTTGTTCGCGGCGGAGTAACGACGAAGCAGCAGCGGCTGAACCGCTATCTCGTGGGCGGTCAGCTTTCGCCACTGGGGAATCGTCGCCGTGGCACAGAACAGACAGCCGATGGGGCAGCCGATCATCGTGGAAACGCAGGCGGAGTCATAGCCCTTACCCGGCATCAGTACGGTCTCCACCAGGGCGGCATCGTCCAGTCGAAGCAGCAGCTTAATCGAGCCATCGGCGGAGCGGGCCTCCTCCACCACCACAGGCAGGGCGGCGGAGTAGTCTTCAGATAGTCGTTCCCGCAGTCCGGTGGAAAGGTTGGTCATCTCGTCGAGGGAGTCAACCCCTCGCTTCCAGAGCCAATCGAAAAGCTGCCGTCCCCGATAGGACGGCTCGCCATACCCACGGACCAGCCGTTCCAGCTCGGTCAGCTTCAAAGCGCGAAGGTTTGTCTTCATTTTCTAAAAAACCAGTGGATATTTACGAGGGTACGGCACGCCGTACCCCCACAGTTAGAATGCTAAAAAAACTCTGGCTACCAGCTACATCCACTCGCGGTGAAGTTGGGCAAGTTTCTCGCTTACCTGACCGCCGTGGGCGACCAGCCGTCGAATCGCCGTGGCGACCTGGCTGATAGTCTCCGGCTCCTGATGAGAATACAGTGGCAGGCAGAGGATGCTGTTGGAAAGTTTCTCGGTAACGGGGAGCGCGCCCGCCTGGCGAGCCAGTCCGTCGAAGCGACGCTGGAGGTGGAGCGGCGGATTGAAGTACCGTTTGGTGGCGATGTTCTCCGCCCGCAGTCCCTCCGCCAGAGCGTCCCGGGAAATCCCCAGCTTCTTCTCGTCAACGACGATGGCAAAGTCCTTGTACGTGGTGCGATTCTCCGGGGCGATGTGCTGAAAGTCCAGCCCGGCAAGTCCGGCAAGCTCACTCTTGTACAGAGCCACCAGCTCGTGGCGACGAGCCAGATTTGCTTCATTATGAGCCAGCGATGCCCGCCCCAGGGCGGCGTTGAGTTCGCTCATCCGCGAGTTGAGACCGTGAGTGGTGTCGCTGGCGGAGTCGAGAATCCCCAGATTACGCAGCAGGCGAATCTGGCTGGCTCGTTCAGGATCGCGACAGACAACAAGTCCGCCCTCTCCGGCGGTAACCGGCTTGGTCGGTGAGAGGGAAAAGACCTCCACATCACCAAAGCTGCCAGCGGACTTACCTCCCAGACGAGTACCCAGAGCGTGGGCGGCATCGAGGAATAACGGTATCCCGGCTTCGTCGGCAAGGGCGCGTAGTTCCTTAATTGGTGGCGGTGAGCCGAAGATGTAAACCCCCATGATGGCGCGGGTTTTTGGGGTAATCGCCCGGCGGGTCGCTTCAACATCGATGTTGAAGTCGTCGGGGTTCGCCTCGACCAGTACTGGCGTGAGCCGATTCCAGGTTGCTGCCAGCCCGGTGGCGAAGTAGGTGAACGAGGGCATGATGACCTCGCCCTCCGTCGCCACGGTGCGCAGAGCCAGGGTCAGCCCGATGGTGCAACTGGAGACCGCGATAACCTGCTCCGGCGATACGCCGATGTACTTCGCCGTGGCGGCCTCGAAGGCGGCAACCAGCGGACCGTTGGTGATCATCCCGCTCTCGATGGCTCGACGCAGATCGTCCTCCAGCTCCTCGAAAGGTGGCAGAGTAGGTCGTGCCACGGGAAGTGGCTCGATAAAGAGCGGCTTGCCACCGAGAATCGCGGGCAAGTCCGTCGCCTCGGCATCGCTCAGGGTCAGCAGGCTCACTGGCTTGCCCTCCTTCAAAACCGGCACGCAGGTAATCCCCCGCCGCTCCATCTCCCGGCGCAGCTCCGCCGTCAGAGTCTCCGACTCAGTGGTCAGCGGCTCGCGATGATAGACCACCTCGACGAGGTCGTCGATACCGCCCCCGGAAAGAAGGTGCCGCCGCACGTCGCCGTCGGCAAGAGTACCGAGCAGCTTGCCAGCATCGTCCACGACAAGAGCAATCCGCTTGCCACCGGAGTCGATCACCTCAAGGGCTGTGGTGAGGGAATCCGTCTCGCTAATAAAGAGTCTATTCATGTCTCGCCTCTTTTTCTAAACCCCGTCCCAGGGGCGGATGACCCGTGCCGGAACACCAAAAGCCATTACGCCATCGGGGATGTCTTTGATAACCATCGAGCCACTGCCAATCATCGAGCGCGCGCCGATACTTAGATAAGGATTAACAGCGGCGTTGGTGCCGATGTAGGTGAACTCGCCAATCCGCACCCCACCCGCCAGAATCGCCGCCGGATGCAAGTGGACGTGGGAGGCAATCCGGTTGTCGTGGTCTGCCTGCGCTCCGGTATTGAGGATAACGTTTTCGCCCAGCGTCGTGCCGGGGTTTACCACGGAGTTCGCCAGCAACTGAATCCCCGCTGGCAGAGACACATCGGCAGCCACCACGGCGGAGGGGTGAATCAGCGGTGGCAGGCGGTAGCCGTATTGACGCGCAAGCTCGAAGAACCGCGCCCTGACAGAGTTACGTCCAATTCCGATAGCACAGGCTTCCGCCGCGCGGGGGTGTTCGCTCAACAACGAAGTAGAGCCGAGGATAGTTACACCATCGTACTCTTCGCCCCAGCGGGTCTCGTCATCATCCAGAATACCAACTGGCGCAAGCTCTCCAGCCAAGCGCATCAGACTAATCAGCACGCGGGCATGACCTCCCGCGCCAATCACCAGGGTGGGAAGAGGAACACTCACGGTGTTACCAGTCGTTTGTTGAGGAGTCGGCTATCGACGGTTGTGGACAGCAGGAGGTCGCGGATTTGCTCCGCCGCCTTGCCGTTGCCATAGGGCGAGGGCGATGTCTTCAATCGTTCCCGCAGGTCTTCATCAGCGAGGATTTTGCCCAGGGCGGTCGAAGCTCCGGCGGAGTTGGCGGCATCGAAAACATTCTCCCCGCGCTCTCGTTCTCCCTGACGGGGACCGACGTTGACCACGGGAGTTCCCAGAGCGGAACACTCGATGATTCCCGCCGAGGAATTACCCACCAGAGCGCGACATAGACCCAACAGACCGATGAACTCGCGTGGCGGCAGGTTTTTTACCACAGCTCGCTGACTACCATTCGCCGCCCAGTCGTTGAGTTGGGCGATAACCTCGGCTCCGCCAGCATCGGCGTTGGGATAGACCGCCAGCGTTGGCAAGTTGGTTGAATCCACAGCGGCAAGGCAGGCTTCCAGCCCCGCTTGAGTTGCCGCTGCTTCACCGGGAATCGGATGGTAGAGCAGAATCAGAAAATCTCCGGTGAGGTCGAGTCCTGTCTCCCCGCCCAGTTGCGCAAGCTCGCTCTGACTCAGCGGCGCGTGGGAGAGGGCGTTATCCACGGAAAGCGAGCCGACCTGCTTCACCCGCCACGGTTCCTCGCCCCAGGCAAGCAGCCGTTCTTGCGCGTCCTGAGTGGCAGGAAAGAGGAGGCTTGCCAATCGACTCACGGCGTGGCGAGGGGCATCATCTACCAGAGAAAGATCGCCGGGCTGAAGCTGCGCCAGAGGAACCCGCGCGTTCCAAGCGGCTACCGCAGCGGCAAGCACCTCAACCCGGTCGCCCAAAACGACGAGCCAGTCCGGTTTATCCCGTTGCCAGAGGTTTGCCAGAGACTCGGTAACCCGTCCCGCCAGAGCCGCCATTCCCATTGGGGAATCGTCGGCATCGTCCAGCGGCGCGAGGTGAATCGGCGCGAAGCCGTCGGACTCCACCTGCCGCACGGTCATCCCCATTTTCTCGGAGAGATGCCCGGCGGTGGCGTAAACGGTAAGCGCGCAGCGTTGTTCTTTCTTCAACAGCCGAAGCAGAGGCAGCAGCAAGCCGTAGTCAGAACGACAACCCGTCAGCACCGCAAGCTGGATTGGAGAGGAGGTCATTTCAACTATTTGTGATATATCGCGCCGACAAGACGACGAGTAACGGTAAAGCTGCCCTGCTGCATGATCCGATCCTCGGCGGCGTGGAAGATGAGGTCAAGGAGGTTGTCTTTGGTATCGGCATCCGTTGACAGCAAGCCGTAGAGCTTGCCCGTCGCGTAGAACTCCATCACTTCCAGAGGACGGTTGAAGCGCAATTCGTTGACGAAGGTGATTCGCTCTCCCGCGCCAAAGATGTTATCAAGAGCGGGCAGCACTTCGGAAACCATATCGTGACCGTAGGCGATCATTTCGGCGGTGGGGTGTTCGCCAGCCAGCTCCAGGTGTAGTTTTCTGAAATCGGCCTGGTCCTCGGGAGCCGAACCAACAACCATCGCCCGTCCTCCCGGACGCAGTACCCGTTGTAGCTCGCGGAGAGCCAGCTCCTGATCAGGCATTGTAGATATCGAGAAGTGGGCGACTATCGCGTCC
>SWBW01009913.1_pt1 | contig 21473 bp, 26 predicted proteins | sample 4693041 | NCBI WGS metagenome assembly SWBW01 (sample SAMN10267271, study PRJNA491770) | bioreactor metagenome | isolation source: DHS bioreactor inoculated with marine methane seep sediment | place: Japan: Omine Ridge, Nankai Trough | collected 2006-05-06 | reverse complement strand
CCGATCTCGATCTCCCTGTCGAACCGTCCGCCACGTCGCAGAGCCTCGTCAATGGCATTTGGCCTGTTTGTAGCCGCTATCACGATAACTTCGCCCCTGCCCTTCAATCCGTCCATCAGGCTGAGCAACTGTGCCACTACCCGGCGTTCGACCTCACCTGTGACCTCACCACGTTTTGGTGCGATACTGTCTATCTCATCAATGAATATGATAGTAGGTGCGTTCTTTTCTGCTTCATCAAACATATCCCTGAGATATTTCTCACTCTCGCCGTAGTATTTGGACATGATCTCAGGACCGCTGATGGATACGAAATTAGCATCAGTCTCATTAGCCACTGCCTTAGCTATCAGGGTCTTGCCTGTTCCAGGCGGACCATGCAGCAGTACGCCTTTAGGCGGGACAATTCCCAGTTTCTGGAAAAGTTCGGGATGGCGCAGTGGGAGTTCGATCATCTCCCTGACAAGTTCGATCTCACGCCTTAAACCCCCGATATCCTCATAAGTTGTCTTCGGCGACCCTTTAAGTTTGCTTTCATCCACAATCTCATCCTTGAGATTGATGATTGTGCTCTTTCCCACAAATACAGGGCCGGTGGGGGTGGTGGATAATACTACAAAGTTTAGGGGGTTGCTGACAGTTTCTACCCTGATCTGCTGTGCCTTACTAATAGGCCTGCCTTCCAGCAGCCTGTGGATATACTGGGCACCGCCGACAAGCCTGATGGCCTGGGTAGGTGCAAGAGTAACCCTCTTTGCTTCTTTAGCCTCTGCTTTTTTTATCTTTACTTTGTCATCCAGGCTGGTCCCGGCATTATTGCGAATATTACCATCGATCCTGATCAGGTCATTCCCCCGATCTTCAGGATAAGCCGGCCATACGATAGCATAAGTGGTATCCTTACCAACTATCTCTATATAATCGCCGCTTACCAGACCGAGCAGTTCCATCTTTTCCCGCTCGATACGTGCGATGTCGCGCCCCACATCACGATGGTGGGATTCCGCAACCCTGAGTGTCAGTTCCTTGGCCATTTTATTACCTCCTTTACTTTCTCTATATAAGTCTGGTAATGAATAGTATTTATTACTTGTCGCTTCAGATCAGGGTCAATAACTGCCTGTTGTTTATTTGCCGTTCATTTATTATTCCCCTGTCCATCAGTGACCGGATAGGTTCTTCCATGAAATATTCGGGTTTCCCCATGCTCATGGAAAGGGAGCGCATATCCTGCGGTTTTTTCAGGACCGCCATCAATATCTCCTCTTCAGGGTAGTTCTCTACCACTTCATGGATCCATTTGACACACTCTGCCATAACATCAGTCATTTCCCCTTCGATCTTGTGCTGCTGGTCTGCAAGCTGCCGCCTCCGGGATTCCAGTTCGAACAATTCCGTGTTCAGTTTTTTCAGTGTTTCAACGGATTTTGAATCATCCGTGGGACCCCGGTGGGGACTTTTCGGCTTTTCCGATTGTGGCTGCTGCAGGACCGTGCATGTTTCCACAGTATAGGAGTACGGCGACACAAATACTTCCAGTTTCAGGTTCTCTGTTATGTGGTAGTATTTGCGCCGCTGTTTATTGGTTTTTGCACGGATCAGTCCGGTCTGCTCAAGCTGTTCCAGGTGCCCTAGTATTGCCTTGGGACCTACACCAAGGCGCTCGGCGATCTCGCTTACATAGTAGGGTCTGGAGGCGAGTAGTTGGATTATATTCCTCCTGTTCTCGTTCCCAAGCAAATCCAGCAGTTGTGTTGACTCCATAGACCTGTTCATCCTGATATTTGAGTGATTATTCACATATGGTTAGTAACATCAGGTTATTAACGTATAGTTATTAACGTATAGTTATTAACACTTGGTTACTAACCATTTGTTAGTGTCAATAGTATATAAACTTAACTATTAAAAAAGTCTATAAAAAATGTTTAATTTCGCACGTTACAACCCGGTATTGCTCTACTCCATGGTTTCCTTCAGGAAAAAAGCAATGACGGTTGCCAGGCCTGTAAGTGCTGCCAGTACCAAAAAACTTGTCCTGGCACCTTCGAGTTCCATGACCAGGCCCGCAATCATGGGACCGGCGGCTGCTCCCAGCCACCTGACCATATTAAATGCACCCAGTGACGTGCCAAGAATGCGGGGATCCTTTTTCACTACCTGGTCTGCCATAATAGCTATAGTCAGTGTAACCACAGGACCCAGGCACAATCCCACAAATGCGAAATTTATGGCTATCGCCAATGGGCTCAGGGTCACATGTGACATTAGCAGCAGTGCGCCACCTCCCAGGATGATCATAGCAATGAGGGGAGTTTTCCGGCCAATTCTGTCACTCAGTGTACCGGTAACGGATGCGCCCAGGCTGCTGGTTATGGCATAAGGGATGAAAATAAAACCCATCTGGACGGGAGAAACAGTGCCACTGGCAAAGAAGGGTAATACATAGGATGCCCCGATAACTGATACACCGCACAGCATGCTCACAATGCTTGCCATAAAAATGCTCCTGTCCCTGAACATGAGCAGGGTGGACATCATCATTTTTCCGGCCCCGAACCCCAGATCCCTGCTGCAGGAGCTGGTCTCGGTCAGCCACAGGCTGACCCCTGCTATTGCCAGCGATACACAGAACATGGACAGGAACACTGTCCTCCATCCGAACAATCCGCCAACCACACCACCTAATATGTAGCCGGATACAGTTCCCAGTCCTGCTGCCAGACCAACGATACCAAACCCCTTCCCCCTTTCCCTTATTGGATAGATATCTCCCACGACGGCATATGCAGCCGGGAAGAACATGGCCACCCCCAGACCCGACAGGGAGCGGGCCACCAATAATTGTAGTCCTGAACTTGCGGTTCCGAAGATGAGGAGCCCGAAGCTGAATACCAGTATACCGATGGTGATAAAAGGACGGCGCCCGTACCTGTCAGAGAGTACGCCGATCGGTATCTGGGGGATTGCCATGAACACCATGAACGAGCCCATAATTATGCCCATCATAGGTTTACTCACATCCAGTTCACCGGATACTGCCGGAAGCATTGGGATAAGGGACAGGACCGACATGAAAACAATTAACAAGCCACCTGTCAGGATGAACATGATCCTGGTACGGGGAACTCTGGAGCAGTCCAGTGCTGTATGGGACATGGTGGATAGAAAGTTGATGTGGCTAATTAAGTTTTCCTGAAATGAAATGTGGATTTTCGGGGAGGTTTCACGGTATCCTTAAATACTTTTTTGTCATTAATATCGCTCAGAGGTGTAATAATATTGTTTTTAATCGGAGAAGCACTCATTGGCGAGGAACCAGAACTCGCTCACGTTGATATTATCATTGGAGATAAAAACGGCCCGGCCGGACAGGCTTTTGCCAACGGGTTCACCCAGTTGTCAGCAGGGCACACACCCCTGCTTTCTGTGATACGGCCAAACCTGCTTACCAAACCGGCAACGCTTATCGTGCCAAAGGTGACGGTACAAAATATGGATGGTGCGGCCAAGATATTCGGGCCGGCCCAAAGTGCGGTTGCACGGGCAGTAGCCGATGCCATGGATGAGGGTATCATACCAAAGGAACAGGCTGAGGACCTTGTAATTGTGGCCAGCGTATTCATCCATCCACAGGCCGAGGATTACAGTAAGATATACAGGTACAACTATGGAGCTACCAAACTGGCAGTGCAAAGAGCCATGGAAGGCTTCCCTGATGTTGATACTGTGATGGAAGAGAAGGACAGGACCATGCACCCCATAATGGGATTCAATGTGACAAGGTTATGGGATCCGCCGTACCTGCAGGTAGCTATCGACATCCCGGATATGGATTTCGTGAAGAAGGTCTTGAAACAGTTGCCACAGAGCGATCACCTGATAATCGAGGCCGGTACACCCCTTATCAAGCGCTACGGCCTGGATGTGGTGTCAAAGATACGCGAAGCGCGGCCCAATGCGTTCATTGTGGCTGACCTGAAGACCCTGGATACCGGAAACCTGGAGGCCAGGATGGTGGCTGATGCTACTGCCGATGCTGTGGTCATATCAGGACTGGCCCCCGTCTCTACTATGGAGAAGGCTATCAAGGAGGCAAAGAAGACTGGTATCTATGCGTATATTGATATGCTGAACGTGCCTGACCCGGTCAAGGTGTTAAAGGGCCTGAGTGTGAAGCCGGATATCATTGAACTTCACAGGGCTATTGATGCAGAGGACAGCGCATACGCATGGGGCAGCATTCCTGATATGAAGAAGGTTCATCCCAAGTTGCTGGTGGCTGTGGCCGGAGGTATAGGCAAGCTGGAAGCGGGTTCGGCGAAAGTAAGCGATGCCTGCGGTGCAGGTGCCGATATTATCGTGGTCGGCAGGGCCATTACCAAGGCCAAGGATGTCAGGTTGGCTACCGAGGTATTCCTGGAAGACATGCAAAAGGCTGAGATCGACCAGTACAGGGTCATGACTGATTTCTAATTGTTACTACAGGCCCGGAATGATTATTTGAGGGATTTGAATTTGAAAATAATCGGAGGAGGCGCATCTCAACTTTTAGCAAGCAGAGTGGCAGCAGAACTGAATTGCGAACTTGCGCTGTGTAAGTTCAAGACGTTTCCGGATGACGAAAAGTACATACGCATCATAGACGATATCGGTCCGGAAGCTGTCATAGTCCAGAGCACAATAACTGACTCGGATTTAGTGGTACTGCTGCAACTTATTGATGCATGCAGTTCTGCTAATCGCATCCATGTTGTGATCCCCTACATGGGGTATGCCAGGCAGGACAAGATATTCAACCAGGGTGAAGCGCTCAGTGCCAGGGCCGTGGCCCGGACCATTGAAGCCGATAATGTGATCACAGTCAACATACATGAGGATTCTATACTCAGCTACTTTAAGTGCAATTCCGTAAATATCAATGCTGCGCCCTTGATGGGGCAATTTGTCAGTGCTATGGACCTGCACGATCCAGTGATATTAGCTCCCGATAAGGGTGCAAAAGAACTGGCAGCTTCTGGTGCAAAGGAGATGGGGATCGAATACGATTACCTGGAAAAGAAACGAATAAGCGGCGACACTGTGGAAGTGAGCCCAAAGAACCTTGATGCCAGGGGCAGGGATGTGGTGATACTGGATGATATAATATCCACAGGCGGTACTATGGCAGAGGCCGTGCGTATGCTAAGGGAACAGGGTGCACTCGATGTTTATGTTGCCTGCATCCACCCGGTACTGGCTGGCAGTGCCATAAACAAACTATATCATTCCGGCGTAAAGGACATAATCGCCACTGATACTATTGAAAGAGCAGTTAGCAGGGTCTCAGTTGCACCCTTACTGGCACAGGCCCTTAAGGAATTATGATCTATGGGCTCCCCGAAAAAAATGAACCTTATGGCTCCTGCCGAATCCATGGCTACTGCTGTCAATGTAATAGAAGCGGGTGCCGATGAGATTTACCTTGGCCTTGAGACACCTGGACTTGTGAACCTGAACCTTTCAGGCAGGGGCAGGAGCTGCAACGCAAAAGACCAGGCCGAGTTAGTGGATATTGTAACGTATTCCCATGATAGGGGCGTGCTTGTGGATTATACTGTTAATACCCCGTTCATGGCTGATACACTTGAGGAGATGTATATCGAGCATGTGATGCGGGGAGTGGATGCGGGTGTGGATGCACTGATCGTAGGCGAGTTCGGTGCCCTGGCATTGGTGCATGAAATGGACCTGGGAATTCCGATACATGCCAGTGTGCTGCTTAATAATTTTAACAGGGGGCAGTTAGAGATGCTTAAAGGCATGGGGGTCGCCAAAGTAGTCCTCCCGTTCAAGATAACCATAGACGAGATACGCCAGCTATCTGGCCTGGGAATAGAGCTGGAATTGTTCGGGCAGTTCGGGTGTTCCAATATTAACGGCACCTGCCACCTGATCCATAATGCTGATGAAAGTATCAGCCTGGGACTGCCGTGCAGAGCGAATTACAGGGTGTCAGAGGACGGCAGGCTGCACAATATCCTGGATGCTGGGACGGACTGCTCGTTATGCAGTATAGGGGATCTGATGGATGCAGGTGTATCTGCCCTGAAAGTAGTTGGCAGGTGCATGAACCCTGAGATGATACGAACCATAATCCGGACATATCGCAGTGCTATCGATATGGTCAGGGACGGTGCTGTACCGGGCGAGATTAAGGCATGGGTACTGGAGGAGATACCTTTCTGGATGATGCTGTGCGACCAGGACAGGTGCAAGTACTTAAAGACGCCCATTAACGATTCATATATTTGAGGTTGACGCGTGATAGAGATACGGACTGCTGATGCGGCAAAGACCGGACTGGTTCTTGAGCTTTCAAGGGAGTTCGGGTTGAATGTGGGTATTGGAAGCGAGTGCTGTGTCCATAAGTTACCCAGTCCCGGGCAGGTGGCTGAGATTGCTTCACAGGTGGATGACTTGGCAGTGGTCACGCCCATCACACCGCAGAAACATTATGACTGGGTGATGGACTTTATCAGGGGGCTGCCGCGTGGTGTAAGGCTGGTGGTCAATGATGTGGGTGTGCTGTACTCAATGGATCGGGATGGTATGCTGGATGGTTTTAGTGCTGTTGTGGCCGGGCGTGGTATTGTACATACGTCCGAGGCATGTCCGTGGGTGGACCATCTGCTGCGTGATGAGTCTGAAGAAGTGAAGGATGCTTTTTTGCAGACCAATCTTAACTACAGCAGGACTCTGGAATTTTTCAGGGATATGGGTGTATCTGCTCTTGAGACCGACCTGGAATTGAGGACGGTTGAGGCTGCGCTTAGGACGGGACTGCCTGTGGCAGGTCATGCTGAATTTATTGCTGTGTCGTATGCCCGTTCCTGCCATACTGCCAGGTTCTTTGGTGAAGTGCCTCCAGGTTGCAGGGATAGGTGTAATGCTCCTATGGAACTGGAACTGGTGGATATGTTCGACCTGTCTGGCTCGCCGCCGGGGTTTGCACAGCCCAGTCCTGAGATGCTTGGGATTTTTCCTAAACTGTACTTGCTGGGTGCTACTATTTTTATGAAGAGGGATGTGCATGATGTCCAGGGTATGGAGAGGGTAATTGTTAATGGGGATATGTATGACCCTGCAAACCTGAGGGATGTTGTGATGGCTATTGATGAGGGCATGGGAAAGTCGGGCTGACCATGCCGAAGTGCTTTAAGCTGGCGTCATTGTAAATTCTGAAAATATTCCATTTGTTATTGGCAACAAGATTACCTATGGACTCCCGGGAGCTAAAGGAATAATCCTTTATCATTATTTTTTCGATAATATTAAGTCTATACATTACAGATGTTTGATAGCGCTTTGAAACCGCAAATAAAGTCAATATAAATCCTGTGATAACCAAGCGCAAATATTCCTATTTAAAATAGATTGAGAAATTTGTTACTTATTTCCTTTGTATTTTCTGATTTTAATCTTGAATGAGAACCTTTTGTCCTTGTAACTTTAAAATCCAATGTTTCTAAGAACTTTATAAGCTCTCTGCCTTTGATAACAGGAAATTCAGGCATTTTGAGCAACTTCCAATTCTCTAAAACCTACAAATTTATTAAGCTCTTCAACTTCTGTCTCTTCAAGACACATATCTATAACTTCACTTATATTTACCATTGCTTCATCTATGTTTCACCATAGGAATGGCATCCCTTGAAAATGGGACAAGAAACTATGTAATAGCCATCTTCGTCTATTTCAACAATTATTGGCAGATGCAATTTATCCATGTCAAATTCTTCCTATAGGATGGATAAATTTCATATATTAAGTTATTTTCCTAGGCATTTGTCATGTTATCAGTGCCGGTTAAAAAAAGAACCTGATACCGGGGGCGATAACAAGCTGATCCTATCCAGCCTGAAAAACAGACAAGCTTTAAGTGGATATTAAAATTATAACAAGCATCAGCCACAATGCCCTGTTTTTCCAACATGGGATCGCTGATATCCAATTAGCGAATATTACGACTTTTCCACCCTCCCATCCACCAGCGTGATCACCCGGTCCGTCCGCTCTGACACCCAGGGGTCGTGGGTCACGATTATCACAGTCTGCCCGCCATCAGACAGCCGCCGCATGATGCCGATAATAAGGTCCCTGGTCTTGGTATCCACCTCGCCTGTGGGCTCATCTGCCAGTATGATAGCAGGCCTGTTGGCCAGCGCCCTGGCAATACTCACCCGCTGCTGCTCCCCGCCGCTCAGTTCAGAAGGTTTGTGGTTCAGCCGGTCGCCCAGCCCCATCTCTGTTAGCACTTCACGGGCCCGCTTGATCCGTTCCTTCTTGTGAACCCTGGCAAACCTCATGGCAATCTCCACATTACCCAATGCGGTAAGGGCTGGCAGCAGGTTGAAATGCTGGAACACGAACCCAATCTTCTCGCGGCGCAGCCTGGGTATCTCCTTCGCCTTAACCCCGGTCACCTCGATACCGTCAATGAATACGCTGCCCTCTGTGGGAATTTCGAGCATGCCGATAATTGACAGCAGTGTGGATTTTCCCGAACCTGACGGACCCACGATACTTACCAGCTCCCCCCTCCTGACCTCCAGGTCCACACCCTGCAAGGCATGTATGGGCACCTTGCCTTGCATATAAGTTTCTTTCAGGTTCCGGGTCTGCAATATAATATCAGGCTCATCATCATTCATACCTGAGTGCCTCCATGGGACTCATGCCGGTAGCCCGCAGAGCAGGGTAGATACCTGACAAGGTACCCAGCAGTATGGCAAACAACATGGCAACGGCCACCAGCCTGGGCGTGATAAGGAACAGCACGATCCCCTTTTCAGCCAGCCACAGGTTTATGCCAAAAACTGCAACCCATCCGCCGGCCAGTCCCAGCAGTCCACCAAGAAAACCCATGATGGCGGCCTCGCCCACAGTCATCAACAGTATATCCCGCCGCTCTGCCCCCATTGCCTTCAGTATGCCGAACTCCTTTGTGCGCTCCATCACAGACATAAGCATGGTGTTCATAACGCTCAGCCCGCCGATAATAGCTGCCAGGACTGCAGCACTTACAGTTATTACAGAAAATATCATCAGGCCCTGCTTTGCCTCCTCCTCCAGTTCACTGGGGGACATTGTATCCACTCCGTCTACGCTGAGCTTTATCCGCTTTGCCAGCAGGTCACCGTCAACCCCCTCTTCAGGAATAGCAAATATCATAGAGACCATGTTGCCCATCTCATAGACATCCTGGGCAATATCAAGGGGGATTGCTGCTGATGCATCAAAAAAACTGCCCGTATATTCCAGTTCCCCAACCACTGTGAAGTACTTGTCCTGTATCTCAATACGGTCCCCTACACCGATATCATACTGGGTTGCAATACTACTACCAATAACGGTTACGTATCTATCTCCCCTCATAAGGTCCCTTCCTTCCTTGACCTGGACCGGTCCCAGTATTGTCTGGGATTTCTCTGGTGGTAGCCCTATTACCTGGTTACCCCCAAAACTCATGCCGCCCCCCTCCTCCAGCGGCGCCATCAACAGCCCGTATGCATCATGGACGCCGGGTACTTTCCTGACCTCTGCCGCTTTACTGGTGGTCACGCTCCCGCCGAACACGCCGCTTGAGCCGAATACACGTATCTTGTCAGCGGTCAGTGCAAATGAAGTTTCGAATGTCTTGTTGAAGTTCTCTGACATGGAGCCCATTACAATAACTGCAAATATGCCAAGGCCGATGCCAAAAATTGTGAGGGCCGTCCTGACCTTGCGTTGTGAAAGGTTTCGCAGTATAATGTCGAACAATGCCTTCCCCCCTATCTCCTGCTACTGATCACGACTGCATATATAATACCCGGGATGGTCAGTAAAATTGTGAATCCCGGTGTCTGGGATTGTGTGGGCTGGCTGGCAGGGGAGGTACGTTCCGGGATAAAAAGCATTGTTTCATACCTGTCCAGTATTTCATTTCCAAGTGTTAAAATATGGATGTTGACCTGGTACGTACCAGGCTCAAGGTCATCATCCCATATGATACCCACGGTATCGTCCCTCTCCAGGGTAAGAGGTTCGGGCCTGCCTGTGAATACCAGTGGATCTGAACCGTCTTTGTGTAGTTCTACTTTCACTATACCGTTAAAAGGTACCTGTGACCTGCCGTAAAGTGTTACGCTGACACCGAAATCGTCTACGTCTACATCCATGTCATCAATCTCTACCTCCTGGTTTGCTGTGAACCAGGTCACGTATGAGGATGTAATATCCGGTGTGTGGGATATGGCCTTTACACGTACGCTATACTCGGTATTGTCATCCAGGAGGATCGGCCAGTCAATGGAAAGCTGGTTGGACTGCATCACAGGTATGTCCTCTTTGGTCTCGAAATATATTATCTCGCCATCCTGGATCAACTGGAAGGTAAAATCGGCAACGCTGGGACTGGATACGCTTCTGGGCTTTAATAACAGGCTTGCGCCGCTGCTGCTGGCGCTAAGGTCAACTACCTGGAACCTTGGCAGTACTACAAACCCGTAAGAGAACGGGTATGATATTTCATCTACAGATCTGCCATCGACCAGTACGCTGACTGTGGCTACGTAGTTTTTGAATTGGGGTTGTGAATCCCACATGATGATCTTTGTTATTTTATGGCCTGGTGCTATTGTAAAATCCTGGGTTATGGTTTCGATTATTTTTCCCCTGGATGTTAATTTGAATATGAGCTGTCCATTATTTACCTGTTCGCTGGATTGTATTGATACATCCATACTGTTCTCATCTGAGAATGTTGAAGTGATCCATGTACTCTGGGTTTCGACAGCAGAGGTGGGGAAAACAACAAGTGCCAGCAGGATAGTAAGAATATAAATATTTCTGGATTTCATTGCATATTGTAAGCTGGATGGTGTAAAAAATCTTTCTCTTGACAATTGATCTGAAATTGTGTGGAATCGGCTGGAGTTGACGGGAGCTGTTGACTATTTTTGACCTGTGTGGATCAAAGAACTGTTATTTACTAAAGGGACACATTGTCTGATACCAGAATTCCGGATCACCTTTGGTAAATACGCATTCATCCATTCCACCACACCATTGGGCCTGCACACAACCGCCCGCTCCCCGTCCTGCTCCGCGAACTTCACAGCCGCCTGTATCTTTGGAGAAAACAATATATAATCTGTGAGTAAAGAAACTATGTGCCTGTCATGTCCCAATTCTTTTGACATACCGAATTGTTGATGAGGATGCAAAATAAGTAGTACTCTCCTTCTCTTTCAAGCACTATGAGAAATCTATTGGGTGATATACTTCTATTCCAACCCGCCCTTTTATTCTTTGTAAAAAATCTTTATCATCCAGTGTTACAAAAACTGCATGATGCTTTAGTGCGGTTTCAAGGTAAATAGAGTCCAATAAATAAGTGCCGTATAGCGCCCCCGTATAACCCGCGCTGGTGCAGAAATGGTCGTCGCATAATTCCCATATGGATACCATGCGCCAGAGGTTATTCTCCTGGGTCTTTCCTGCCTCCATCCCCAGATACCTTGAAATATTTCGTATGACCTCTGTCAGGCAGATCGTAGGCTCAATGAGATAGAATTTACCATCAGCTACTGCCTGTATTACGCGTCTGCAATCTGAAGAATATTTTTCATCCCCTTTTGTTGAGGCGATAAAAACATTTGCATCAATGCAGATAGGTTTCATTCATTATGTCTCCTGTCCCTTTTGATCATCTCCAGGACAGGTGGGGCTGTCTTTGGCCATTTTTGTTCGAACTTTTTTGCTTCAGTGAGCCATGCTCTTGCTGCCAATTTTACCTCATCTTCCTTTACGCCACTGTCGCTTTCGATAACCATCTTTTTCAGGTCATGTATCTGTTCGTCTATGAACGCTATTTTCTCTATAATTTCGCCATTTGCCATGAGTCTTGTTTTTATTTTAAGTGTTTAAATAGTTGTTTGGGATGAATGATGGTATGGCGAGTAGGATTATGGGGTGGGGAATTCTTACAATCACCTAACAACCACAGTCCCACCCCTATCCGCTCTGCTCCACGAACTCCACAGCCGCCTGTATCTTGAGACCGGGCGGGAACTCCCCTTCTGCCAGTTTTTCTACAGTCTCGTATGCATGGTCTCCCACCGCGCTTCATCTGCGAAAGTCGCAAAGAAAAATGGTTAGCCATTTAGCAACTTTTTGATTTCTTGAATAAGAACTGGCAAATTTGGTTGATTGAAGCTCATATTGGATGCAGGGATTCGGTGATGTTTAATGTCAGGTGGTATGTGCTGGTGGTGAGGATAAGTACTTGCAAGGGCAGGGTCGTCAGGATGTGGTTGTGCGTCATACCAGGATATTTTACTTTCCTTATACCACAACTCATACCCATAATCTTCAATCATAACTGATCCTTCGTCAAACGACAGGCGTTCTTTGATGGTAATCCGATACCCTTATAAAAAAGTGATCTCACCTTGTAAAGTGGCCATCCGTTTACCCCGCCGCACAACGATTAAGGTAGACCCCAGAACAGCAGGGAATCGTTGCATAAGGGTATAAACAAATTCTTCGTAGTCACTAAGCGACTGAAATGGATTCATGGCGGACCGTTCTTTCAATGATATCGATTAGTGTTTGTGATTCTTCTCGCAAGATCTGGATGGTATGGCGATATTGTTCCCGGCGACGGAGCAAAAGTTTGTATGCCCCAGCCCAATCAGCCCAATCCAGCACCCATACATCATCTTTTGGCTCTTCGCCACTAATGTACGATTCGTAGAACGTCTCCGAAAGTACTCCATACTTACGTTCGTATGCCTCTAAATCTTCATTGATCGCGTGGATATCAGCCATGATTTCCTGTAAATCCATTGCTATCACCTACTATTCTCATACCAGTAATGTTTTCATGATGCGAGATAACGATTTCGGTTAACATTTTTTGTATGCGATGTTGCAGAGCAATTTTTGGTGGGCGTAATTCGAACCACCTAAACAGTGGTATGACACTGTCTCATTTTCAAGTGATTTTATTATAATTATTTTTGCCACCGGTATACCCGGTACAAATACGTCCCAACCAGCGCCTCAACCACACCCTCGGGCCTGCACACAACCGCCCGTTCCCCGCCCTGCTCCACGAACTTCACTGCCGCCTGTATTTTAGGACCAATACTCTCGGGCGGGAATTGCCTTTCTGTCAGGCAGCGGCGCCAAAAGTTAGTGGTGGAGGAAATACGTGACACACCCCGGACTATAAGTCCGTGACATCCTGCTTCGCAGACGTTCTAACAAACATCTCCACGGGCGTTAATTCGGGCATGCCCTGCCCTACTTTATTAAGTATATTAATTGAAGCATTATATAGATGCCTGCATGTGTTATGTGTGAATATTAAAGCAGCTTGTTGATTCTTGTCGGAGCATATCCTAAACTTATACGCTTTGACCAACATGTACAACAAAAGTAATATGGTCTTAATATATACAGGCATGCTTATCCCCTCAGGGATAAATAAACTCACTCAACATGACGCATAGAACAAGTATAGTGAGATATTATGAAGATCTTGCCGATAATTATGACAACAGATTTGATAATCAAAGGCTTGAATATATGCGGTCAGTAGAGAACAGGGTTATCCTTAATAGTTTAAAACCCGGTTTAATTCTTGATATAGGTTGTGGGACTGGAGAACAAACATTATTTCTTGCACAAAAAGATTATCAGGTAATTGGAGTGGATATCTCGGGGGAAATGATAAGGATTGCAAAAGACAGGGTAAATAATGCTGGTCTGAATGATAAAGTATCATTAATCATTGCCTCAGCCGAAGCTCTTCCTTTTAAAGATAATTGCGTTGATGGATTAATTTCAATCTTTGGAGTATACAGTCATGTACCGAAGATAAATATAGCCATCCAAGAGATATACAGGGTCTTGCATAACGGCAGCCTGGCTGTGATTACTGTTGTGAATAGATGGAATCTAACTTGGTGGGTCAAAACCATTCTTAACGCAAAAGGACGCTGGTTATTACATGCCTTAACTAATAAGGAATATACTCTGAATGGATTGTGGACATATTATTTTTCAAAAAGTGAATTATCAAATATACTGAAAAATGTCGGGTTTAAGGTATCAATCGGGTGTCTGCTACTGTTGCTATACCCGCATAATAATAGGAAACTATATTTTCATGAAAAATTCTTTATTCGTTTTGAAGATAAAGTAAGGTGGTTGTTTCCTTTTAATAGTCTGGGGTACTATCACCTGGCGGTTTTTGAAAAAAAATAGATATTTTTCGTATCCATTTCAAAAAGTAGGGGAATAAAATCTGGAGTGAACTCAACCTGGACTTACACTGGTTCGGTTGACTCATTCGGCATCAATGCCATCCCATAATTCAGACACCGGTCGTGTATCACCTGCTGTTGCTTCTTTCCAACCCTGGTGGAAGCTGACTTCTACTGGCTTCAACACTACACTCTCACGAAATAACCGCACAATCTCAAGTAGATTCGGTAGATATTCTTGTGGTGTCTCTTTAATTTCATTAATTAGCTTTTTTTCATAGAGAGATAATTCGATGGACATGATTACTTCTCCTTACTTATACATTTTATCTGATTGATGCAAGTGTTTTTCGAACGGATTGGGAAACAAAGCTGTTTGTATGAGTGGAGGAAATTCATCAGATTAAATCAGATTAAATCAGATTAAATCAGATGGAGCAATCCGATGTACTTCTTCGATAATATCAAAATGCTTATCCACACTTACAATTGTCTCAAGTCCGTTTTGCACCATTGTGGCAGCATGGATAATATCCCTTGGTAACACACCCTTATTCTGGTATTGTTGGTAAAAGTACAGCGATATCTCGATATCCTTTTTTGTGACAGGCAGTACGTTAAATCCCAGGTCCATCATGCTCCATGCCAGGTCTGCTCCTTTGTCTGGAAGATTGATATGGTGATACCTGTATAAAATTTCCTGGAAGACTTCTGTATCAATGGCTGCCTTTAATTCTCCTGACTGGACTCTGGACAGGATGGCAACACAGGGCTCTTTGAATTCATGGGGTTTGCCAGCGGCATACATGAAGATATTTGTGTCAATAAAATATTCATTCATTGACAGCACCTGATTCTATCTCCTGTTCCATGGTCTCCCAATCGTCTACCGGGAGGTTCATCTTGGAGATTTTCTTTACAGCATCGGGAGTTTTGGTATGCATTGGGCGTATGATGAGTTCGTCGTTCCTGTCTATTATATATACTGCTGTGGATTCGTTCAGGCAGAGAGCTTTCCTCATTCTGGCAGGAATTGAGATTCTCCCAAATTTGTCAATTTTGGCAATTTTATGCATAATGGTATATTGGGGTTTATTGGGTATAAAGTTTTTGAGTGGGGGGTTGGGTTGAGGATTGGTTTTTCGTCAACGACCCCTGAGTGCTTCGCAAAGTCCAGGGCATCTAAACTTATGTTCTGAATATCCATCCAAACGGATTTAATTTTTATTTAGATAATCTTTTACATATTGAAATTATATTAAACCGAATATGAGAGATGAAATAAAACGGGAAATTATTACCTTCTTTAAAGAAGTCATTTCAAATAAAAAAATCGATTTAAATGTTCTAATAAAGATATTATTTACAATGTTTGCTCCATTTGGATTTGTATTAATATATCATATTGACGAATTTCTGAATGTTAATATCTATATATTAATCTTTTTAACAATTATTTATGCAATTGTTTTTCTTTTTGTATATAATTTTTATTTGGAAATGCGGAGAAAAATAACAAATAACATAATAGAAAAACAATCCCCGAAATTCATAAAATCTAAAAATAAATTAATATTGTTGAAAGATATGATCATAAAGATTATTACAAATATTAATGAAATATTGTCTATTCAAAATAAGAATATATTAATAAAAAAAATTTACGGATTTTATTTAAAATTATATAATAATATGTTAGTAAAAATTGAAAAATTTATTATTGGAATTGAAAATATAGAAAAAAAAGTTAATGCCTCTATTTCTAATAGAAATCAGAATATAAAAGATTTTTTTTCATTCAGAAATTTATCTTCAATAGGACATTTTGATTTACTTCTAATATTCGCTATCACTTCTTTTATGATAATAACTTACATTCAAAATCTTATAACTACAATAGCAGAAACTACTTTATTGTTTATCATGATATTTATATTTCTAATATTATCACAAATAATAATAGCAAATTTAAAGTATTTCCATCTCATTTTTTTGATTTTGATATATGAAAATTTGATTTCTATAGCCATAAACAAACTTAAGAAGCAAAATATCAAATTTAATAAAGTAGTTAAATAATAAGTCACGGTATACCCCAGACAAATGTCCAAAACCTGTATATAGCGATTTTCCGTATTTACCTCCTATCATGCTCGCATGTATTGTGTGCCGAGATATACTTCTCAACAACTTCCCAGCCATGCCCAACACTTCCATGATAACAGCTTGGTGCCCAAATACTTTTTTCACACCACTTTTTCAGTTCAGGGAATTCCTGCCGCAATATCCTGCTCGTTCTACCTAACAACCACCGTCCCCCCTCTCCCCTCCAGCGCTTCCACCACACCCTCGGGCCTGCACACAACCGCCCGCTCCCCGCCCTGCTCCACGAACTCCACAGCCGCTTGAATCTTAGGACCCATACTCCCGGGCGGGAACTGTCCCTCTGCCAGATAGCCACGTGCCTCCTCCACAGTCAGCCTGTCCAGTTCCACCTGATCGGGCGTATTATAATTCAGCGAAACCTTATCCACAGTGGTCAGGAACATCACCACATCAGCCCCTATCTCTGCAGCCAGTAAACTGGAAGCCAGGTCCTTATCGATCACTGCATCCACACCCTTCAGGTCGCTATCCTCCTCAACCACAGGTATGCCCCCGCCTCCGCAGGCAACAACAATAACGCCGTCCTGCACCAGTCCCTTAATCACTCCCGCCTCAACAATATCCAAAGGCCTTGGCGAGGGTACCACACGCCTCCAGCCACGCCCGCTGTCCTCCACCACCATATGACCGCACCGCTCAACCTCATCAGCCTCCTCCCTGCTATAAAAAGGTCCGACAGGCTTGGTAGGATGCTCAAACGCAGGGTCATCCGGGTCCACCAGCACCTGCGTCACAACCGGCGCCACCCGGGTATCAAGATGATGGTCCTTCAACTGGTTGACCAGGCTTTGGGCTATCATATATCCCATACTCCCCTGTGACTGTGCCACATCCACATTCAGCGGCATATACGGCGCCTTACCCCTGGCTGCCTCCACCTGGATCATGATAAAACCCACCTGTGGCCCGTTCCCGTGGGTCAACACCACCCGGTGGCCCGCACGCACCAGGTGGGCGATATGGCCCATGGATTCAAAAGTATTATCGAACTGCTCCTGAATTGTACCTTTCTGCCCGGGCCTTATAATGGCATTACCGCCAAGGGCCGCCACAATAAGGCTCAAGCACCCACCCTGAGGAATTCATCTATTACGGTTTCCAGGGTCATCTCCCCGATCTCCTTAATCTCGTATCGCACCCTGGTGGCCGGTTTATTGATACTGATCTCCCGTGTCAGGTCAATGGGAGTGCCTATGACCACAGCATCGCAGTCCACCCGGTTGATAGTTTCCTCCAGGTCCCTGACCTGCTGGGGGCTGTAACCCATGGCAGGCAGCAGCGCCCCTGTATCAGGATATTTCAGGAATGTCTCTGTGATGGAACCCACAGTATACGGCCGTGGGTCAACAATCTCCCTTGCCCCTGCCTTGTTGGCACCGATGGTGCCTGCACCGTATTTCATGCCGCCATGTGTCAGGGTGGGGCCGTCCTCCACCACCAGCACCCGTTTTCCTCTTATCATCTCAGGGTGCTCAACCGTAACAGGTGAAGCCGAGTCAATTATCCTGACGCCGGGATTGACCTCCAGAATATTGCGTCGCACCTGCTCGATCTTTTCCAGTTCCGCAGTATCCTGCTTATTTATCACCACTACATCTGCCATTCGCAGGTTGATCTCACCCGGGTAATATGTAAGCCCGTCCCCGGCCCTGTGCGGGTCTGCCACCACAATGCTCAGGTCAGGTTTAAAGAACGAAAAATCATTATTACCACCGTCCCATACCACGATATCTGCCTCTGCTTCGGCTCTTTGCAGTATCTTTTCATAATCCACACCTGCAAACACAGTACAGCCCGCATCTATATGGGTCTCGTATTCCTCCCTTTCTTCTATGGTAGTACCCATGGCATCCAGGTCCTCGTAGCATGAGAAACGCTGCACTGCCTGTTTTGCCAGGTCCCCGTATGGCATTGGGTGTCTTACTACAGACGAGGTCTTACCCAGCTTTTGCAGTATCTGGCATACTTTTTTACTCACAGAGGTCTTACCGCTCCCGGTACGTACTGCACATACCGATATCACAGGTTTACTGCTCGTTATCTGGGTGGAATCGGGTCCCTGCATGATAAAATCCGCACCTGCGGCATTGACCATTGCGCCTTTGGACATGACATAATGATACGGCACATCACTATAAGCGAACACTACCTGGTCAACGGACTGCGAATGTATCAGGTTAATAAGCTCAGCTTCCGGATATATCGGAATGCCGTCAGGATACAGGTCGCCTGCAAGTACAGCCGGATATGTCCTGCCCTCTATATCTGGTATCTGGGTGGCAGTGAACGCTGCCACCTGATAGGCAGGATTATCTTTGAAATATACATTGAAATTGTGGAAATCCCTGCCCGCCGCCCCCATTATAATAATTTTAGTTAAATTGTCGCTCATATAGCTGCCCCCATCCTGTTCGTTCCTCGTGCTGTTCGTTATATTTGTAATAATATTGTATCCCTTTCAAAAAGTAGGTTAATAAAATTTGTATAAATCATTGTTTATATTTATCTGCCACAGAGATCACAGAGGACACAGAGAAGAAATCCTCTGTGATCTCTGTGTTCTCTGTGGCTATTATTTTTGCCCTCTGATTTGAAGTGGATACATAATATTTGCTCTTGCACATTCAATTATTGTGGCATAATATTAAATCCCATTTTCCTGAAATCTTCATCAAAGGTAAAAGCATCATTAATGCCCATGCTTTTCATCAATGCAAAACTGGTACAATCAGTAAAGCTCAATTGCTTGTCATTATATTTCTCAAAGATGACCAGTGCACCTTCATAGACACTTTCATCAACTCTCAACAAGTCGATAATTTTCGAACTGTGGATCTTTTGCCCCCAGTTGACAGCCTGGGCATGTCCCACCTTGAACTTGATCCTGGTCAAAGTTTCATCTACGATATAATCTGAGGTGATAAGCCTTGTTGGCCTAAATTTTCCATTTTGCATATCCATCAGGAAACGTTGGCCTGCTTTGTAGTAGTTATCCCTGTCATTTGTCAGTGCCAGAAATGCAGATGTGTCAATGAAGAACACATTTCATACCTCGTATATCCGGTCATGGTTCTCTGACAGTTGCTCATCACTTGAGAACATCCCTGATGTCTTGAAGAAAGGGTCATCCTTGTCAAGCCCTGACTTACTCCTTACCCAGAACAATACAGCCTCCCTGACAGCATCCTTTAATGTAAGATGTTTCTCATCAGCCACTTTTTTCAGCCCTGAATATTCATGATCTTCCAGTTTTACCTGTACATGTTTGAATGACATGATATACCAACATGTAATATCAACATCTCATCATAAAATATTATCGCTTGACGAGATATTGTAATTCATATAATTCGCTCCCGGCCTGTCAAGTAAGATCAACAGGGCTGGCAGTAGCGTCAGGGTCAACAATAATATCATCAGGATGGATGAGAATGCAATGATACCGAACCACACCATCAGCGGGAAGGGTGACAGCATCATGGCGGCAAACCCGCCTGCTGTGGTCAGTCCTGAGGTTACGATGGCCTTACCTATCCGTGAGATAGTGGTCTGGATAGCATCCCGTGGTTCGGCCCCGTTTTCCCTTTCTTCCTTATAGCGGTGCATAATGTGGATGGAATAGTCCACTCCCAGACCCAGGATGATACTGTTGGTACTGATACTGAGCGTGGTCTGGGGGATGCCCAGTATCCACATCAGGGCTCCGCTTATGGCTATCACCACTATTATGGGAGCCATCGGGATAAGCGCCCTTACTACTGACTTGAATATCAGGAACATGGCCAAAAATACGAACACAAAACTTAGAAGAGTCATACGTATCTGGCCGTCGGTCATGGTATGGCCGATCTCATTGTTCAGTAACGGTTCTCCTGTAATGGTAATATCCATATCCGGTTGTACAAATCCTATAGAAGAGCGAATATTATTTAGGGCATCATCCAGTCTTTTTCCGTCCAGGTGTTCCACTGTCAGGTCGATGACCCCGAGGGTAGCATACGGATAATTGACCAGCTTTCGCCTCTTGGCCGGGTCCATTTCATCTATCAGGTACGGGATCTCCTGGTTTTCTGGCAGGCTGCCCCCGTCTGACAGAACTGAGGCCAGACTGCCTGTATGCTGCACAGCAGGTTCATGCGCCTGTAAATAATCGGATAGGGTAAGCATTTCCTGCAATGTTTTTCTGGAGGTGATATCGTCAGACCTTATTACAAGGGAAATAGTATCGGTACCGCCTGTCAGGTCTCGCATTTCCTCCATGAACCTTATGGCCTGGATATCCTGGGGGAAATATTGATAGAAATCTGTAAGGGTATCCACCTTTGGATACATTGCTGCACTTGAAAAGGTCACACCGATAACGAGCAGCAGGATGAATATGGGATGCTTTGTAGAATTACGGGCAGTATATTCAAGAATCCTGTCCAGTGCATTTGGGGCAGGTTTTTGGTACCCTGAACTGCCTTTATCTACCAGTTTCAAGACAGCAGGGATGAACCAGATTGCAGTGATGTACGACAGGATAAGCCCGATGGATATGGCCATGCCGAAATATTCCAGGTCTGGAATATTGGCGAAATACATACTGCTAAAGCCAACAAGGGTGGTGACAATGGCAAGTCCCACAGCCTTACCCATGCGGGTGATAGAGACCTCGATGGCCTCATCCACACCCAGCCCTTTTGAGCGTTCTTCTTCGTACCTGGTCATGACCTGGATGCCGTAATCGATACCCAGCCCTATCAAGACACTTAAAAATCCTGTCAGTATCATAGACATGGGTATTTCCAGCACACCCATGAGACCGAAGGCCATGGCCAGTGCAATGGTGACCGCCATGAGTGGCAAAAACGGCAGATACCTTCCACTGACAATGGTCCTGAAAAATATGTACAATATTGTGATCATTAATATTAGTGCCACACCGAACATCATGCCCATGCTCATACCCATGATCATCCCAAGCTGGTAGTCAAGCATGGGCCCGCCCGAGGCTTCTACTGCCACACC
>SWBW01008635.1_pt1 | contig 21495 bp, 22 predicted proteins | sample 4693041 | NCBI WGS metagenome assembly SWBW01 (sample SAMN10267271, study PRJNA491770) | bioreactor metagenome | isolation source: DHS bioreactor inoculated with marine methane seep sediment | place: Japan: Omine Ridge, Nankai Trough | collected 2006-05-06 | reverse complement strand
GATATTTAAGAGGGCAACCACGGGGGGTTGCCCCTACAAACACCTCGCGAGATTTTTATGCCACCGCCGCGTACCGTAGAGTCAAATCTTTTATTTTCTTTTCCCTTGATTTCGCCCAGCCAATGATGATAGAATGTTCAGAGTCTGTGCGTTCATAAAACTATCACTATCCTGAAACTCATTTTGAGGGAACGGAGGACAGAGTGGCAAGCGAAATACGCGGTGCCTACGTCATCATGGTCAACAGTGCTATCTGCGGCGACCCCTATCAGGAAGCTCGCAGGAAGATGAATCCGCCATTTAGCGAGATTGAGCCCCACGGCTGGTACGACAACGAAACCACCCTGAACGTCTATCTCAACGAGATCCAGAAACAGCCGCGCAGGAAGAAGAACCTGCGAGAGGTCGGCAGAAACTTCTTCTCTACCATGAGAATAATCTCGCCTGAGGTCGTCAACGCCTACGATAACGCAATCGATTTGATGAAGAACATCAGAGAATGCCACCATTCCGCCAGTCGGGGCGACATCGGTGAGTTCATCGTTGAGAGCGTAACGTACAACTCCGCCACGATAAAAGAAAACTCCGTCCATGACACCCACTTTGTCCAGGGGGTTCTTGAAGGTCTCTTTGACCTCTACGACAGCCACAAACTGTTGAAGTGCAAGATCGTCAAGCGCAAAGAAAAAGACGGACCTTATTCGATTATTGAGCTGGAGTTCAAACGCCTCCGGTAATCGAAGAGAGGTTCTTTGATATTGCAGTTGTTGTGGTCGCCGGGGCGGACCTAATCTAACCGATTGGTGTCCGCCCTTTTAATAAATAGCCCCTTCCCCCCACTGGGGGGAAGGATTTAGGAAGGGGGGCTATTCTCAACGGTGAACAAACCTACGGCGGGGATATTGCGCAGCGAAACCATCCGCCATCCAATGATTTTCTGTAATTGACATTGGCTGGCGACAGCCCCCCTCCCCGACCCTCCCCCCTTAGGGGGAGGGAGAAACGATTTATACAACCGCGAGATTTTTATGCCATTGCCGTTTTGCGGGCCGACCGGTCGGCCCCTACGTTAACCCCTGCGGATGTTCAAAATACGCTGGCAGGGGCGGACCTATGTGTCCGCCCTGAAACGGGTGCGTACATGGACTCTGCGGGCGGACCTAATCTAACCGATTGGTGTCCGCCCTTTTCTGTAAGGTAATCGTATGATAAAAAAGACACGGCACGCCGTGTCCCTACGTAACATCAAGACCTTATGTAAGATATAATCCTTCGCATGGGGTTCTCCTTCCCCCCAAGGGGGGAGGGGAAGATTTTGGGGCAACCGCGAGATTTTTATGCCATTGCCGTTTTGCGGGCCGACCTAAAGGTCGGCCCCTACAAAACCTTGCGAGGTGTTAAGACAAGGGGTTTCAACCCCTTGCGAAGAAGGGAACACGTCGTAAATTTACAAGGGGCTAAAGCCCCTTGTTCTAACGTCAACCCCTCGCCAAATACAGCATCATCGCAAACCAAAAGGGTCGGTCTTTTGACCGACCAGCTTCTATGCTACACTTCGTTCTGTGTATCAAATGACAATCCGCTTTTTTTGGAGAGGCCGAGACCACCGTGACTGAGCAAAACCAAAGCAAACCCGCCGTGAACCTCCCCACCCGGGGCAAACGCCTGCTGCTGGCATTAAGAACCCTGGGGCTGGGCGCGGTTCTGGGAGCCGGAGGAGCCGTGCTGATTCTTCAGGGCGGGGCCATCGGCATCTTCTTCGGTATTCCCCTTGCCGCAGGCGGCGGACTGGGAGTCCTCGCCGGGCTGTTCCAGTTGTTCAAGTATCTGTTGATTCCCCGGCGGCAGTTCACCTGCCCGCGCTGCGGGGTCGAGGGCGAGATTCTGGGCGAATACCCGGCGACCACCTGCGCCAGTTGCGGGCTGCCCCTGATCTTCCTCGGCACTGGCAAGCTCCTCCACACCGCCTGCAAGCGGTGCGAGGCGGGCTTTGGCGTGGGCGATGCCGAGGGAACCGAGGTCGCCTGCCCGGACTGTGGCTGGGTGCATATCATCGCCAGCGGCTTTGTCCAGGAGGCGGGTCAGCGGGAGCTTGAGCCGAATCTGGAGGACTTCAGCCCCGGCGGCAACTTTGCCGGAGACAAGGGGATTCTGACCGACTCCCTCCGCAGCGACCAGGGGCGGGTTCTCTTTGCCGGACAGATTGCTAAACTGCTGAGTAACCGCCAGTTGTCGCTGATTTGGGGCGAGCTTGTCGCCCGGCTGCGAGCCGGTGGACAGGCGATGTCTCTGCTGGCAAGGGCGGCGGAAGCTGGCGAACTGACCGAGGCTCCCGACTTTTGGGAGAAACTGAAGAACAGCACCGCCCTGACCATCTTTGGCTGGGCGCGGTATCTGGAGCTGACCGGGCCTCGGATGCTCCGTCCCGCCGAGCTGGTGGTGGAGTTCCCCCTGGCGGGGCTGCTGGAGCATCAGCACACCCTGGCGAAGCTCCCCGGCTTTGGCAAGCCGTGGAACGACGAGGTCGCCGAGCTGGAGATGATTACGAAAACCTTCAGCGGAACCCGCTATCGCCTGGCAGACTTCAAAACCTTGAAAGAGCTGGCGTTGACCCTGCTGCCCAGTCTGGCGGACTTTGGGCTGGACGAAGAGGAGCGGGAGCGGCTGGAGACGCTGTTCTCCGTGGAGAAGCTGAAGCCGCGCCACCGCAAGGTTTTGGCAAAGTACCTCGGCGACGAAGCGGTCTCGGCAAAATATTTCTGCGACCTGACCCTCAACGGCAACGCCCGCGCCGGGCTGGTGCTGCTCGACGACGGACGGCTGGCATCCTTCGACCGCGCTCCGGCAACCCTCTACACACCGGAAGAATTGAAGGCGGTTTACTTTACGGAGAAGGAGCTGTTCATCGAGACCGCCGATGGAACGAAGCATCAGCTCCCCGGCGGCATCCCACGGGAACACCGGGCGTTCCTGCATCTGATTGATGTGGGGTAGGGTGGACGGCTGGCTCTTGACGTTGTAGGGGCAGGCCCCTGTGCCTGCCCTGGAACAGGTGCGTATGCCGATTCTGACAAGGGCGCACACACGGGTGCGCCCCTACAAACCCAGTCATTAACCAACAACAAGGAAATCCATGAAACGTGTAATGGTGGTCTCTCTGGGCTGCGCCAAGAACCTCGTCGATACCGAGGTCATGCTGGGGCAGCTTGTCGAACGGGGCTGGGCAATCACCGCCGGGCCGGAGGCGGAGCTTTACCTCATCAACACCTGCGGCTTTCTGGAGGAAGCCCTCGCCGAGACCTTTGCCGAGGTCGAGGAACTGATTGAACTGAAGCGGCGCAATCCCAACGCCCTCCTCGCCGTGGTCGGTTGCGGGGTCGAGGCGGCGCACGCGGAGATTCTCGAACGCTTCCCCGAAGCCGACCTCGTCGTCGGCACCGGCTCGCTCTCTCACCTGGGCGAGCTGATTGACCAGCTCGAAGAGCGGGGAACCTCCGCCGAGCCGCTGGAGGAGTTCCTACCGCCGGGGGGAGCCTACGACGGCAACCCCGACCCGCTGCCCCTGCGGGTGGCAGCCACGGTTCCCCATGTCAGCTACCTGAAGCTGGCGGAGGGCTGCGACCTCGGCTGCACCTTCTGCGCCATTCCGGCTCTGCGAGGCCCTCAGCGGAGCCGCCCCGTCGAGGACATTGTGGACGAGGCAATCGCCCTGGTCGGCGACGGTGTGCGCGAGCTAATCTTAATTGCCCAGGAGACCACCGCCTACGGGCGCGACCTCTACGGCGAGCCATCGCTGCCCCGGCTGCTGCGGGAGCTTTCGCTGAACCTGCCCGAAGACGACCTCTGGCTGCGAATTCTCTACCCCAACCCATTTCGCGTTGACCGGGAACTGCTGGAGCTGATGGCGGGGCTGCCCCAGGTCGTGCCGTACCTCGACCTGCCCTTCCAGCATGTGGACGACGGCGTTCTGAAGGGCATGGGACGAATCGGCTCTGCCGACTCTCTTATTGAGAAAATCGCCCTGGCACGGGAGCTGATGCCCGACCTGACCCTCCGTGGCACGGCGTTGGTGGGATTCCCCGGTGAAGACCCCGCCGCCTTCGACCGTCTGGTAGCATTTGTTGAGGAGACCGCCTTCGACCACCTCGGCGTTTTCGCCTTCTCTCCCCGACCGGGAACCGCTGCCTTCGATCTGCCCAATCAGGTTGATGCTGACACGGGAAGCCTCCGCGCCGAGGCGGTCTATCAGCTTCAGGAGGCGATCTCCCAGAGCAACCATGACGAACTGGTCGGCGAGAACGACCTCGTCCTGGTGGATGACGTTGAGGGCGACACTGCCATTGCCCGCTCCTACCGCTTCTGCCCCGATGCCGACGGCCACATCACCGTGGAGCTACCCGCCGACCACGACTGGCAACCCGGCGACTTCAGGGAGATCGTCTATACCGAGGCGCACCCTTATACCTTAACGGCGAAACCCGCCGACGGCGAATAACCCCTTGTAGGGGCAGGCCCCTGTGCCTGCCCAGATATTGAAAGAGGGCAACCACGGGGGGTTGCCCCTACAAAACCATCCTCAAAGGCCTTTCGATGACTCTGCCAAACAAGCTCACTCTGCTGCGGATCCTCCTCGCGCCGCTCTTCGCGGTGGCGGTGTTCTGGAATAATCCCTGGGCGTATCTCGCCGCCTTCATCCTGCTGACCCTTGCCGCGCTGACCGACCTCATTGACGGCCACATCGCCCGGAAGACCAACTCCCACTCCGCCTTCGGTCGCTTCGCCGACCCCCTCGCCGACAAGCTCTACGTCCTCACCGCGCTCTTCTCCTTCGTGGCACTGGGGGCGGCACCGCTCTGGCCGGTGCTGCTCATCCTCTGGCGAGAGATGATAGTAACGACGCTGCGTGCCTACGCCTCCCATCGGGGGGTCGAGGTTCCCTCGTCGAAACTCGGCAAGGCGAAGACCATGCTCCAGATGATCGCCGTGCTGGCAATCCTCGCCCACTTGACCCTGCGCTCGCTGCTGCCGCACCTGGGCATCGCCTGGGGCGAGGGGCTGGACTATTGGTGGAGCGTCGCCGACTACGCCCTCCTGGGCATCGCCGCCGCTCAGGCACTCATCTCCGGCATCGTCTATATCTGGAACGCCCGCGAGGTCATCGCCTCCGGCCTGCATGGGGACGAGAAATAGGTACAGAATCTGCCCCGTGCCTAAATCCGGCGATGATAATGTAGGGCGGGCATTTTAATGCCCGCCGAGAAAAACGATAACGCATAATAGCAGCGAAGAGAACAATCACCCCACAGAAAGGAAACCCAATGGCTACCAAACTCATTCATTACAAGGGTGATGACAAGCAGTCTCCCTTCCGACTGGCCGTCGGTGAGGCTCTGGCAGAAGAGCCGCTGCGCATCGCCTGCCCATACATAAATACAGGCTATCTGGAGGAGATCGTCCGAGGAAAGACGGACTGGAAGCTCCTGACAGACGCGAAGGAATGGTTGCGCCTAACGGGTAGAGACAAACGTCAGGCGGCTCTGGACTTTATCGAGGAACATCTGGCAAATATCCATGATTGTAGCGGGCTGCACGCTAAGGTGTTTATTGGCGGGGATGGCGCGTTCTTTGGCTCGGCTAACCTGACCAATTCCGGTCTTTACAAGCGGGATGAGCTGGGGCTGCAAACCGAGAAGACTGAGCTGCATCAAGAGTTAAGCGACTGGTTTGAGCAACTGTGGGAAACGAAATCACCTCCGGTTATAAAGAAGCTCGTCGACTTTGTTCAGAGAATTAACGCTACCGAGAGTACAGAAAAGAAGACGCCGCATTCCTCCGACTCCAACGGTTCTTCTTCGAGAGGAGAAGGGAGAGGACTTAAGCATATCCCATTTAGTGAAGTAGAACCTGATAAGCAACCGCTGAAAAGGAAGAAATCCCGCATGAAGGCTGGTAAGTTTCAGTCTTTTGATAAGTTGGTTGAGAACTTTCTTGTCAATCAGCCAGATGGATTCAAAAAAGGCGGCTGGGAACATAAGTACAAACGGAAGTTGAGTGATAAGCTGAAAGAGACATTAGGCAAAGAAACCTTGATACAGTTAGTTGCTGAGAAAAAGTATGACGAAGTAAAACAAAGGGTACTAAGCCTTCTACGAAAACCCACTCATAGCATCCTAACCTCTCTTTCAGCAATCAAAGGTTTATCTAATAGTCTTAACGGTGAAAAAAATCAGGAGTTATTTGCTCACTCCTTGCTGGAACATCTCTATGGAACAGGTACTCCAAAAGAACGATTTGATCTATTTGCCAAACGCTTGTCGGAACTGAAAGACCCTACGCAACCTAAGCGAAAGGGAGTAGTTACGTGGCCTCTTCAGACTTTTTTCCTCTTCCTTAGCAATTACGAAGAAAATCTACTTTTAAAACCTCGAGTAACTCTGGCTGCTATCAAAGCCTGTGGCTACAAGGAGTTTTATAAACATGGAGACAAAGTTAACTGGAAGATCTACTCTGATTTCTTAGAGTTCGGTAAGTACCTCCGGGATAGGTTGAAAAACCATAGAATGAAACTAATCCCTAGAGATATGATTGATATTCACAACTTCATCTATCAGTCAGTGATGGTCAACCAGGAGAACAAATGACCTTCATAAAGCGTACCAAAGTAAAGGGAGACCTGCCCCGGCTGGCGTTTTGGGAGTACCCCTACCTGCTGCTGGCGAGCTTCGGGCTGACCGGCTACGCCCCGCTGGCTAGCGGAACCGTCGCCTCCTTCGCGGCATTGATTGTCTATCTGCTGCTCCCCGTGGCGGCTCTCGGCTGGCTGCTGCCTCTGCTGGGAGTACTGCTCTTCGTGGGTGGTATCCCCGCGACGAGCTGGATGGCGAACCGCTACGAGGACGAAGACCCCTCGCAGGCGACGGTGGACGAGGGCGCGGTGATGCTGCTGGTGCTGGTCGGGCTGCCGAGGGAGTGGGGCTTCGTGCTGCTCGCCTTCGCCCTGTTCCGCGTTTTTGACATCTTCAAGCCACCACCCTGCAAGGCGGCGGAGCGGCTGCCCAACGGCTGGGGAATCATGGTGGACGACCTGGTTGCCGGAGTCTATGCGGGAATAATCCTCTGGGCGATTTACCTCGCCGACCTGATGCCCGCCTGGCTGCGGGTGGGGCTGCCAGTGATTTGGTAAAGTTCCCCCCTCTTGTACGGTTAGCAAGGGGTTAAAACCCCTTGTCTAAAGGTCAAAACCTCGCGAGGTTTTAAGACAAGGGGCGACCGCCCCTTGCGGAAAAAGGTTCAAAATGGATAACGAGACAAACGAAACCACAGAAACCACGGAGTACGCTCAACCTCTTCCTCAGCTTCTCGACGCGATTCTGGAGCCAGAAGATGCCTACGCCGACCTCAAGCGCAAACCGCGCTGGCTGGTCTTCTTTCTGGTCTGCACGGCGGTGCTGATGGCGTTGATTCCCCTTGCCCAGCCGTACAATCTGGCAGCCGGGCAGGAGCGGATGGACCATTACATCAGCGAACACCGCAGCCAACTGGGCGAAGAGCAGCTAACGCAGATGGAGGAGATGCGGGAGAACATGGGCGAGGGCTTCATGTTCCAGTACCTGCCCTACCTGATTACCCCTGTGCTGATGCTAATCTTCATCCTCCTGGTGGCGACGGGGCTGAACGTGGGGGTGGGGATGACCGGAATCAAGCTCGGCTTCAAGTCCGCCCTCTCCATCGCCTCGCTGACCATGATTGTTACCGCGATAGGCGGCATCGTCGGGCTGGTGCTGGTGCTGGTCAAGGGCGATGTGAACGTGGGGACGAACCTCTCCCTGCTCTTCCCGCTCTATCCCGAAGAGTGGTACATGCGGCTGCTGAAGGCGTTCGCGACGCAGCTTGACCTCTTCGCCGTCTGGGCGGTTTACCTCTACACCGTTGGTGTCAGCAAGGTTACGGGGCTTTCGACGAAGCGTTCCTTCCGTGTGGTGTTTATCCTCTGGCTGATTTGGGCGACACTGGGTACGGTGCTGGGGTACCTCGGCTTCGCGGGATAGCAACGCGGTGCGTTGCATCACAGGGCTGGCACTTCGTGCCAGAACACCTTGAGAAATGGCAGGGGTTAGCTACCCTCTCCCCTTTGGGGAGGGAACTCGTCCCACGGGTTAGGGTGAGGGGCAAAACCTCAACCCATGACAAATTTGCGGCGGGCATTAAAATGCCCGCCCTACATTTAACACCTCGCGGATTCAAGGGCAATCACACAGGTCGGCCCCTACGCAAAACCTGGTGTTTGTTTAGAATACGTTGGTAGGGGCGGACCCATGTGTCCGCCCTTTGTCTATTTCACCAGGGCAACCACGGGGAATTGCCCCTACGTTTAGCCCCTTGCAAAATTGAAGACATCGCAAAATCCACAAGGGGTTGAAACCCCTTGTCTTAACATCATGCCAGCCCCTATAATCTCCTTGTACTCTAACCTCAAACTCCTTGACCAAATTAAGAGAATACACAGGGCTTGTCCATCTGCACTCGACCTGCTCCGACGGCACCTGGCAGCCGGGGTGGCTGGTGGGTGAGGCTCTGCGCAGCGGACTGGACTTTGTCTTCCTCACCGATCACGACAACATCAAAGCGAGGGAGATTGGCTGGCACGGCTGGTTCGAGCCAGGTGGTCTCGATGGCACTCACCCCGTCGGCAGGCGGATGACTCGCCCACCGGAGGTGGACTCCCCGGTTCCTCGGCTGCTAATGTGTATTGGAGTCGAGGTTACGCCGAAGGACTCCCACTACCTCGCCCTGGGGACGGAGAGCCTGCCCAGCCCCTTTCTTTCGTCCCAGCAGATTATCGACCACGTCCGGCACTCCGGCGGGGTCGGGGTAATCGCCCATCCCGACCATCGGGGGAATCGCCGCTTCGGCATCGGCAGCTACGGCTGGCGGGACTGGACGGTCAGCGGCTACAACCTCGTTGACCTCTGGGATCTGATGACCGACTGGCAGGACGCGCTCCACGGCTTGCCCAGCGCGTACCTCGCCTATCACTTTCCGGCGCGAATGCTGCGAGGACCGAAGCCAGAGACCCTGCGCCGCTGGGATGAGCAGTTGCGAGAACGCCCGGCTCCGGTAATCGGCTGCTGCGACAACCACGGGCGGCTCTATCGGCTGCTGAGGGACTTCTACCTGCTGCCCTACCCGGTGGCGATGCGAATCCTGCGGCTCCATGTTCTCTGTGAACCAATCGAAGGTAAGCCCGCTGAGGTCGCGGAACGGACGCTGCTCAACGCTATGGTCGCCGGGCGGAGCTTCATCGCCAATGACTTCTGGCAATCGGCACAGGGCTTCCGCTTCTCCGCTGTAAGTAATAGTGGAGAAACCGCCCTGATGGGAGATACCGTCTCTCCGAACAACAGCCCCTGGCAACTGCGGGTGGAGCTGCCAGCGGAGGGACGGATCACCCTGCTTCGGAACGGCAAACCCTGGCGGGTCGTCGTTGGTAGAAAACTGGAGGAGCAGGTTGACGCTGGCATCTTCCGGGTTGAGGTCGAGCAGCGTCTTCCCCGCCTGGTCGGCAGGGGACTCAGCCGAGAGTACCGCCCCTGGCTCTACTCCAACGCCATTCGGATTGTGGAGGGGTAATCGCGGGGTTGAGACAAGGGGCTTGAGCCACCTTGCAGAGCTAGAGTACGTCCCTGATTTAGCAAGGGGTTGAAACCCCTTGTCTATAGCAACTGAAGTCAAGCAACTGAAGTCAACACTCACGCAAAAACACCCTTGAAAAATCAGAGGGTGTTTACTTTGACACAAGGCTTAAGACCGCTATATAATGCGCAGGTTCGGTTTTACCCGAACCTGCTAAACAACGTGTGAAGTCGCGTGGGAAAGTCTATGGTCTACATCCACTTCACTGGTGTATACCCAACTTGCTCCCGCACAATTTTCACCAACATTATAGCCGCTTATAGCTGGCTTGTCAACCCCTTTAGTCTTTTATTTGTCTTTTATTTGAAAAACGCTCAGGTTAGGAAGCCCTTATGCTCTTTGTATCCAGCGGAAAATACGCAAAGCTTCGGGAACAGATTTCGGAAGACGAGGCTATTCGATACTTTAACGCTAATGTTGTTGGCGTATATTACACCACTTCTGCCAGGAAGATCATTATCCCAAAGCATTCCAGCCATTTTCTTTACGAGGACCACAATGACGCTGAATGCTTTCGAGACGAACGGGCAAGATTTCTGCCTTGGCTAATTCCGACCATTACCAAGACCTCTGTTATTCGTGGTACCACTCATAAACCGAGGCAAAGAGAAAACTTTCTGGCAATTGTAGGAATTAGAGGGAAGAATCAGATAGATGAGAAATATTTCTCGGTGATTCTCGAATGGCGAAAGAAGCATTATCAGCTAATAACCATTCTTGATCTTTCAAAATCGCAATATGATGCCAGAAAGGGTCTCGTCTCGCGGATTAAGTTCTGAGGCTCTGTGTCCCCGTTAAGTCTGCCACTCAACCCCCCGGAGTTCACCATGAAAACCCTGACCGCGATTTTTTTCCTCCTGTTGCTATTCTCCGTGGGTTGTAACGGTGAGGAAACGCTGGACAAGCAGTTTCTGACAACGGCGGAGATTACCACCGAGCTAGAATCTACCAATGACTTCGCCCCTGATCACTGCATCTCAACCTGGAACTGGACTCAGTCTCCAGTGGTCTCTCTGGAAGACCCAGAGCTGTACCTCGGCTTTTCCTTTACCAACAACACCGACCAACCGATTGAAGCAAACGAGCTGTGGGACGAGTCTCGCCTGACGCTCAACTTCTTCGGTTCACCAGATTACATCCTCGACATTCCGCTGATGGAGATGATAGGCGATGGCGAGATTAGCGAAGGTCTGGCCGTCGGTGAGGTTGACACAATGGTTGGCGATCTTGCCCTGGTAGCCACCTTTGAAGAGAAGGGGCTGTACCATCTGGGCTGGGAGACCCCCTTCGGCTACTCCATTTTCGGTATCGTCGCCCTGCCAGAGGCCGAGTACCTGCTTTACCGTTTGGACAGCGACACCGCTTACAATAGCTGGGGGCTGTACATGTACGGCATGGACGGGGTGGTCTTGAACGGTCTTGGTCAGCGGATGATTGACCTCGGCGAGGCGATGCTCCCTGAGTTGACTGAACGACTGGATGACAAGAGGGAATGCTTTATCGAGGGCAGTGAAGAGGCCACCATCGGCTCAATGTACGCCCACCGGATTTGCGACTACGCCGCGATTATGATCGCCAGAATCGCCCGGCTGGATATCCCCGAACTGCGGGAGATGTCTGCCGAGACCCGTCAACCGGGAATTGAAACGGTGCGGGAGTGGTGCAGCCAACCCCGCGACTCCGAATAGAAACGCATTGACCCCCCGCTGATAGTTATTCTACAATCTTCCCTGTGATTTTCTGCGCTTCAAACCCTCCAACAAAAGGATACTCATGGAATACATCCCGCTGGTACTTGCTGGTCTGCTTGCCATAGCCTCCTTCGTAGCCTATGGCAAAGTAAAAAGCACCGCCTTCCTCTTCATCATGCTCGGCTTCGTGATCCAGTTCCTGATCATGATCTTCCCGCTCATTGGCATCTACGTTACCTTTATGGGCTACCTGGTCTGGGTTGCCTACGCGCTGATCATCCTCGGTCTGTTCATGGTCAAAAAGGACTAAGTAACGCAGCGACCAACGGGAGCGGCTAAACGCGGGTGTAGTCGCGCCATAGCCAAACCTGTCAATCGCGAAGCTGTGTCCAGCTTCAAGCTGGTTCATGGTCAAAAAGGACTAAGTAACGCAGCGACATCATACTGCGTTGCCGTAGGGGCGAACCTTGTGTTCGCCCTTTACAATTCTGCCCCTCACCCTGGCCCGTGGGATGAATCCCCTCTCCAAAGGGGAGAGGGGATACATACGCACCACGTTGCTGTGTCCAGCTTCTATGTTTAGCATTCTCGTGATTTTAATGTAGGGCGGGCATTTTAATGCCCGCCGCAACGATGTCTGTCGCCATTGCACCTACAACACCTCGTGGATGTTCAGGATACGCTGGCAAGAGCGGAGCGATTCAATAAGAATTGTCTTCGTCCTTTTTGTTGCCTTCTGATTACCAATCAACTTGTCCCCTACCACTGCCAGCCTTCCAGTGGTACAATGGTGCTGACTCAGTGGAGTATCGCTTCGCAAATCGCAAAAGGAGCCACAATGGGCGTTTACGAGTTTAAGGCTGGGCGACACTTCCTCGTTCGGGTGCCGAAGGGCGCGGAGCTGGTCGGCTTCATCACCGAGCTGATCCGACGGAGGAACATCCGCCAGGGCGAGATTTCCGCAATCGGAGCCGTTGCCGATGCCGCCATCGGCTTCTACGATCAGCAGACCCACGAGTACCACGAGGTCGAGCTGACCGGCGGACTGGAGATCGTCTCCCTGACCGGGAACATCTCGCTGAAGGACGGCATCCCCCACGCCCACATGCACGTAGGACTGGCAGACCACTCCGGCGCGATGTTCGGCGGCCACCTCAGCCGAGCCACCGTCTTCCTCACCGAGATTGTGATTCACGAGTTCCTCGGCATAGAAAAGAAGGAACTGGAGCGACTCCCCGACGAAAGTACCGGACTCTCCTGCTGGCCAGCTTAAAGCTGGCAACGCGGTGCGTTGCATCACAGCTTCGTGATGGGATTGATTAGACGCTTCATGTCAATTGCCACGGTCATCCGCTCCCGCTGGTCGCTATCTTCTCGCCCTCTCCCCGCCGGGGAAGGATTCATCCCACGGATCGGGGTGAGGGGCGGAACATCCAGGGCGAACACAAGGTTCGCCCCTACGAATCTACAAATTCTCACGATTATTCCATGACATCCACCTCCCAGTCCGGTTTTTCCATTATCGAGATGCTCATCGCCTCGGCGATTCTCCTCATCGGTGTGGCGGGGATTCTCCTCTCCGTCCCCCGCGCCGAAGAGGGCGTAATCGCTGGCGGAATGAGCGGTCGGGCGGCTCTCTACGCCCGGGAGCGGCTGGACTCACTGGCGGCAATCTCCTTTGAAGAGCTAACCAACTACGCCGGGCTGGAGTCGTACAACGACGAGGCGGAGCCGGCGGTCTTCTTCCGCCACTGGTGGGTGCTGTCGGCGGAGCTGCTGCCACCGCTGGTGGGCGAGGAGCTGGACGAAGAGCTGGCGACCTTTGGGCTGGTCGCGGCAGATTTAGACATCCCGCGTAACTTCCTCCGCCTAAAAGTAGTCCTGACCTGGCAACCTCCGGGCGGTCGCCTGGAACGCCTTGAAGTCCGCCGCCTGGTAACGCCGTGAAATTATCTAGTATCTTTCTCCCTCTCCCCCCTGTGGGGGGAAGGTCGGGAAGGGGGGCTATTCTCGATGGTTTATCTCTTACGATAAAGGCATTGTGCCAGCGAAAGCAACAAACATTTGATGGTTGTCGAGAACGTACATCTTCATCGGCAGCCCCCTTCCCGCTGTCTACGGGCAGTCCAGCTTAGTTGATACAAATCGCGGAAATAATCGTTATTCGTATTAGATGGTCAACCGCGAAAGCGTGATCCAACGCACCGCGTTGGAAATATCCCCCAAACCCCGCTATACTTGGTTAAGGGTTTGAATCCTCAGACTCAAAAACGTCCTTTTATGAAGGTGGTTTTGCCATGCGTTACCTGATGATCGCGCTGAGTCTCCTGCTGGCAACCAGCGTGCTGGCGGAGGTCGTAGAGATAGAGCTAACCGACGCTGAGATTACCAACGAACCGTGGCCTCCCCGCGCCACGCTCGAAGACAACACCCTCATCGTCTTTGCCAGCTTCTACGACGACCTGGAGGTCGTCGGCGGGCTGCTGGTCGCCGTGGGCAACGTAACGGCGAACACGGATAATCCCAACATGGCGCAGGCGCGGGCTATGGCAGAGAAAGCCGCCCGGCTCAAGGCTCGCTCCGTAATGGAAGAGTTCTTCCTCAGCCTGGGATTTTCCAAAACAGATGCCGCCACCAACGCTGGCTACGCCACGGTCTATGGCGAAACCGTTTACAACTCCGATGCCACCGTGGAGCTACGCCTCTCGATTCCTCTGGAGGGCGACGGCGGCTTCCTCTCGGCTCTGGAAGCAACGACCCTCACCGTGCGATAGTTTACCATCCGTAGGGGCGGACCCATGTGTCCGCCCAGTGGGAAGTTTATGCCCATCAACTGGCAGATTGAGCATTACGACGAACTCGGCTCGACCAGCACCGTGGCGATGGAATGCGCTCGCGGTGGAATGGCCGAGGGGCTTGTCGTCGTGGCTGGTCAGCAAACGGCGGGACGGGGGCAGTTCGAGCGGAACTGGGTCAGCCCCCTGGGAGGACTGTCGTTCTCCTGCCTGCTCCGACCAAAAATCGCCGCCAGCAACGCAGCCATCCTCTCTCCGATGACCCTGCTGGCGGTCTTCGAGGTGCTGGAGCGATACCTGCCAATCCAGCTAAAACCACCCAACGACCTCTACTCCGGCGGGCGGAAGTTCGGCGGAATACTGATCGAGACCGACCTCGGCGGTCAGCGGATAAACCACGCCATCATCGGTGTCGGGCTGAATGTCAACTTCTCGCGCGAGCTACTGCCCGACGAGCTTGACGAAACAGCGACGACTATCTTCGACGAATCCGGGCGAATCTTCTCCCTGGACAAGCTGCTGGACGAGCTACTCGCCGCCATCGACAAACAGTACCAGCGGATCCACCAAACCCCGGACGAGCTGCACGACGACTACTTCGCCCTGATGGCAACTCATCATCTTTGAATTGTAGATAGACGCTCTTTTTCCATTTCCCCTTCCCCCCTTTGGGGGGAAGGTCGGGAAGGGGGGCTAACAGAAAAATTATTATCTCTGAATAAACCATCACATGGTAAATGGTCTGGCTGCGCAATCACCCATCGCAAAATTTAACTCTTTCGCGGCTGACAATCCTCGCCAATTAACAACCACCCCCACGTCTTTCAGGAGAACCAACTTTGCGCTGTCCATTTTGCGCCGATGAGAACGACCGCGTTGTCGATACCCGCCCCAGCAAGGAGGGCGCGGCGATTCGTCGTCGCCGGGAGTGCCTCTCCTGCAAACGACGCTTCACCACCTACGAAACCGTCGAAGAGCCGGTCATCACCGTGGTCAAGCGCGACGGTCGCCGGGAACCCTTCGACCGCCGGAAGCTCCAGAGCGGACTGGCAATCTCCTGCCAGAAACGCCCGGTCAGCGATGAGCAGCTCGAAGCCGTCGTAGCCCACATCGAGACCAGCCTGCGCAATCGGCTCAAGTCGGAGATCGACTCCCTGCAACTGGGCGAGCTGGTAATGAACGAGCTGGCGGAACTGGACGAGGTCGCCTACATCCGCTTCGCCAGCGTCTATCGGCAATTCACCGAGAGTTCACAATTCGTCGAGGAACTCCGCCGCCTCAGTGCCAGCCGCCAGACCAGCAAAAAGAAAAAGAAACCACCGGAGGAAGAAACCCCACCGCTGTTTTCGTAGCCATGAAATACAATCCCGACAGTCATCATCGCCATTCAATCCGTTTACCGAAGTACGATTACGCGACGACGGGGGCGTATTATGTAACCCTCTGCGCCTACGGTCGGGAATGTCTGTTCGGTGAGATTGTCCGGGGACGGATGCGGTTGAATGATGTTGGGTGGATGGTGGAGAATTGTTGGAATGGTCTGCCATCTCGTTTCTGTTATATGAGATTGGACGAATATGTAATTATGCCGAATCATATTCATGGTATCGTGGTAATTACGGGAACCTGTAGGGGCGAAGCTTGTCTTCGCCCTCCATCGGATAACCGCAATCAGGGCGAACACAAGGTTCGCCCCTACGGCACGCTGTCTAACACATTGGGACGTATTATCCAGGCATTCAAATCTTTAACGACCAACGAATGCATTAGAAATGTAAAGCAACATAACTGGCGACCATTTGCTGAAAAACTCTGGCAACGGAACTACTACGAACATGTCATCCGTAACGAGAAAGACTTGAACGAGAAACGAAGATACATCGCCCTCAATCCTCGATTGTGGAAACACGACGAAGAAAACCCCGACGGACAACCCATTAATCGCCGGGCTGCCACTTAAAAGGGCAGGGACGGCGGTGGCACGCTTCTTGCGGAAACTATAGCCAACGGTACAACAGCGGTTTCTCCCGGCAACAATCGCGCCACCGCCTTGCTATCAGCCGGACAAGCACTTCGCGTATTTTTTACGCAACCGCTGTCAAGATAGCCCTGATTGAAGGAATTACCCCTAAGGTAAGCCATGTGGGAAGTCATTAAATCATCGCTGAGAACCCTCGCCGCGCACCGGATGCGCAGCTTCCTCACCATGCTCGGAATCATCATCGCCGTAATGACCGTGGTCTCGATTCTCTCTCTGGTCGGCGGGCTGGACAGTTACGTTAAAGATCAAATCGGCAACCTGGGCGCGAACAGCTTCATCATTACCCGGATGGGCATGATCTCCTCGGAGGAGGAGTATCTGGAGGCCGCCAAACGCCCGGACATCAGCCTGGCGCAGTACCGCAAGCTGCTCAAAGCACTCGACGGAAAGTACCTCTTCGCCACCCCCCGGATTAACTCCTACCTGAACCTCTCCCATGAAGGCGTTCAGCTCAACTTTGTCCGCACAACGGGAGCCGGAGCCGACAACATCAACATCAACGAGCGTTCCCTTGAGAACGGTCGCTACTTCTCCGTGGGTGAGGTCTCCGGCAAGCGCGGTGTGGTTGTCCTCGGCTACGAGGTCGTCCAGGAACTCTTCGGCAATGAAGACCCAATCGGCAAAGAAATCAAGGTGGGCGGACGACCCTTTACCGTCATCGGCAGCTACGCCGAGCAGGGCAAGATGATGGGGCAGTCCATGGACGACTTCATCGACATCCCCTACACGACGATGCTGAAGAGCTTCGGCTTCCGGCGGTCAATCTCCGTCAGCCTGCGGGCGAAAACCCAGGAAGAGCTTGCCGCCCTCCTCGACCTGGCGGAGCAGGAGTTCCGCCGCATTCGCGGGGTCAAGCCCGACGAGGTAAACGACTTTGGGATCATCACCGAAGACCTCCTCGTCAGTGCCTTCGAGCAGATGAGCGGGGTGATCTTTGTGGTGATGATCGCCGTCGGCGCGGTGAGTCTCCTCGTCGGCGGAATCGGCATTATGAACGTGATGCTGGTCTCGGTCAGCGAGCGCACCAGGGAGATCGGCATCCGCAAAGCGGTAGGCGCGCGACGGCGAGACATCCTCAATCAGTTCCTCACCGAGGCTGTGGTACTCTCGGTAATCGGGGGGATAATCGGCTTTATCCTCGGCACCCTGCTGGGCAACTTCATCGGCGGAATGGTAGATCTGCCCTCGCAGATTGATGTCGGCACGGTGATTATGGCAATCGGCTTCTGCGTGCTGGTGGGAGTCAGCTTTGGGATCTTCCCCGCCCTCCGCGCGGCATCCCTCGACCCAATCGTGGCATTGCAAAAGGCGTAGGAGAAAAACAATGAAACCCTACATTCCAGGTAAACTACCCCTGAAAACAATTGACTGGGGAAGCCATGTTTCTCTGATAGGTCAGGCAAGAGAGGCAGTCGGACACTTCGATGGTATCCTGCGAAGCATACCTAACCAAAGTATCTTTCTTTCTCCGCTCACTACCCAGGAAGCGGTTGTATCATCACAAATTGAAGGCTCCCAGGCTACCCTGTATCAGATTTTAGAGTTTGAGGCAATGCCGAAAAGAGAAATGTCCCCTGAAAAACGGGATGATTTTCAGGAGGTCGTAAACTACCGATTAGCCCTCATCCAGGCAACCGAGGAATTGGAGCATTTGCCTCTCAGTTTACGACTGGTTCGTAATAGCCATCGAACCCTTCTAAAAAGTACCCGTGGTAAAAATAAAACTCCTGGTAGTTTTAGACGTGTCCAGAACTATATTGCCCCCCACGGTGAACCAATAGAAAATGCTACTTTTGTTCCTCCTAACATCAATGAAATGGAGAAAGCACTGGACAACTGGGAAAAATATCTCCATTACGATGAAAACGATCCCCTCGTTCAACTGGCACTGATTAAGGCCCAGTTCGAATTGATTCATCCTTTCCTTGACGGAAATGGCAGGATCGGTCGCCTCCTGATTCCCCTCATCATGTTTGAGAAAAAGCTACTTGCTTCTCCCAGCTTCTACCTAAGTAGCTACCTTAATCAACATCGGGAGGAATACTATGCCAGACTCAATTCAATTTCCCAGAATGGAGACTGGGACGGCTGGATTAGCTTCTTTCTCAGGGCAATCAGCGAACAAGCCATCGAGAACTCAAAAAAAGTTTTGGCTATTCTTCAGCTTTATAGCGGAATGAAAGAGAACGTTTTTCATGCCACCAATTCCAAGTATGCGATTCATATTTTGGATGCCATTTTTGCCTATCCAATTTTTCGGAGTACTGACTTCAGAAAACACTCCGGGATTCCAACCAGCTCCGTCAGGACAATGCTCAACCGCCTGGAGGACAAAGAAATAATCGTTACTGTGGAAAAAGCCAGTGGTAGTCGCCCTGCGATGTATCTCTTTCCAAAACTCCTGGCGATTACCGAGGCGTAGTTTGTCAACGGGATTCTGCTCACAAACTTTTTTGTGAACAGGATTTGGCGAAAAACCGTTCACAAATATATTTGTGCATGGTTTTCTGTTCATAAAAGTTTTCTGCTCACAAAATCAGATAGAAAGAAAAAGCAAAAGGAACCCCGCTGGGTTCCTTTTTTAGCTGACGCTGTGGTGTCGCTAGCCTGCTCTCTTCAGCCCGGGTTCGCGCTTGCCGACCAGCCGCTTCAGGTGTCCCTCCAGCAGGAAGCTGATGGGATGCTCCAGGTAGTGGATCGGCTCCATGTAGCAGCTCATGTAGCAGAGATGCCCGCAGTGATGACGCGGCGCGGTGCGGTAGGCTCTTTTGAGGACAGCCCAGAGGCTCGGCTCTTCGAGGAGGTTCCCCGCCTTCCAATGCACCTTCGTGCAGGGGTAGTAAACCTCGCCCAGCGGCCCGACCTTCGGCGTTACGGTGGCGTAGCAGCGGTAGGGCAGGAAGTCCCGCACCCGTTGCAGGTAGAGGTTCGTGTTGAGGACGGGGTAGCCCTGCTCCTTGCGGCGGATCAGCTCGTCAATGAGTGCCTGATACTGCGGGTTGCCGACCAGGTCGGGATTCGGCGTAAAGCCGTCCACCCGTGGTACGGCGTTGAAGGAGACTCCTATCTCGGCGGCGAAGTCGAGGATTGGCAGGATCTGATCGAGATGGTCGGGGAGGATGACGGCGTTGATGTTGATCTGGAACTTCTTCTCGTCCTGTGCTTGGGCGTATTCGCGCAAGGCTCCCATCACCCGCTCGGTGGCTCCTTTTACGCCGACGAGGGAGTCCCAGACCGCCGGGTCGGTGGAGTCAAGACTGACGATGAGCTGGTCGATGTGGTCGAGGATGCCCTCGTGGCGGTGCATGTTGAGCAGGTTGGTGTTCAGCACGAAGGGCGCGAAGCCGAGGTGATAGCCGTACGCCATGACCTCGTCGATGTCTTTGCGGATGAGCGGCTCGCCACCGGTGATGTCCAGAGCCGGAATGCCTGGGCGGATTTTCTCCAGCACCCGCAGAACGTCCTTCGTCTCCAGCTCTCGATGATCCATCTGCGGATAGCCACAGTAAACGCAGCGCATATCGCAGCGGTTGGTGATGTTATAGCTTGCCAGAACGGGATAGACCTCCCGCCCCCTGGCACTTTGTTTCTGAAAGCGTACCTTGAGGATGTCCCGCCCCAGATTAGCCAGCCACTGCCCGCGCAATCGCTTTAGACTAAAGGACATATCGGCTCCTGGGTTTCTCAGGGTTTGGCTCTGTTTGTGGTCTTCCCCTACAAGCTCGCGAGGGGTCTGTAGGGGCAGATCTCTCATATCTGGGCAGGCACAGGGGCCTGCCCCTACAATATCAAGAGCCAGTTGCAAGAGGATGTTCTCTGAAAATAGTGGCTCGGCTATATCCCAAAGAACACCCGCAGGCCGAGGTATCCGCTGCTGGTGAGCCGCTCTTCCGAGTGAAAGAAGAAGGTATAGCCGCCGCTCAGACCGATGTGGAAGTCAGGGGACAGCTTCCAGGCAATGTCGAGGAAGGGGTCAACGCAGAGAAAGCCCGACTGGTACAACTCCACCTGATAGTTACCGTTACCCTGCTCATCGAGGATTTTCTCGAACTCGTATCCTCCGCCGCCGAGGAGAATCGGCAGGGAGATGGTCAGCTCATCGGAGATAGTGAAGTACGGCTCAAGAATCGCCCCGACGATACGCATGGACTGGTCGATGCTCTCGTCGTCAGGGCCGCCTATCGCCAGCATCGAGCTAACACCGCCGCCGCCGAAGCGCAGCCAGTCATTGACCGTGGTATAGCCCCGTCCGCCAATCATGACGAAGTTACCGGAGAAGCTGCCGGAGACCTGACCAAGGTCGTAAAAGTAGTAGCGGGTCATTGGCCCGCCACCGACCAGGCTCTCGCCGACAGGCTCCACGGGAAGTGGCTTTGCCAGAGCGCAGCCAGCCAGCAGCAGGCACAACAGAACTGTAAGGTATCGCATTTACCTCTTTATGTAACACCGTAGTTAAATAGTAGGTTGTGAGACTAAGATGTTCAGGCGGTGGCATCGACCTTCTCCGGCAGACTAAGCGCGCCCACCGGGCAGAGCTTTACGCAGATGCCGCAGGCGGTGCATTTCTCCTGCTCCACGTTGAGGGTTAGCTCGTCAAGAACGAGGGCCAGCGTCGGGCAGACCCCCACGCAGCCGCCGCAGTAGGCGCAGAGATGACGATTGATAGACAGCAAGCTGTTCCTCTCCAGTTTTCAGGCAAAATCAAAAAAGTACCCCGCGACAACCAACACCAGTGTAGCTTAGCACCGTAAACAGGCAGCGTCAACGAAATGGCAACGCAGTGCGTTGCATCACAGGGCCGGGCTTCGCCCAGAAAGTCATCGCCTTACTTCACCGCTCCCGCTGGTTGCTTACCATTTTTTCTCTCTGGGGTAAGGGGCATATTTATACAGAACGGGTGCGTAGGTGGATTCTGAGGGCGCACACCAATCCATGTGGATTAGGTCCGCCCCTACCAACGTATCCAGAACAAACGCAAGGTGTTAGCTACCCTCTCCCCTTTGGGGAGGGGATTCATCCCACGGGGCTGGGGGTGAGGGGCAGAGCGTCTAACCTCCCCTCCCAAGGGGGAAAGAACCCCTCGCGAGATTTTGATGTTGTAGGGGCGGAACGATTCTCGATGATATTGGTGTCCGCCCTGAACGGGTGCGTACGTGGATATTGAGGGCGAATACAAGATTCGCCCCTACCAGCGCGTTTTGAAGATACATCAGATTTTACGGCTGCTCAAAAGTCTCCCCCTCCCCCTTAGGGGGGAGGGATTAAGGGAGGGGGG
>SWBW01008717.1_pt1 | contig 21663 bp, 20 predicted proteins | sample 4693041 | NCBI WGS metagenome assembly SWBW01 (sample SAMN10267271, study PRJNA491770) | bioreactor metagenome | isolation source: DHS bioreactor inoculated with marine methane seep sediment | place: Japan: Omine Ridge, Nankai Trough | collected 2006-05-06 | reverse complement strand
GCGATCGGTGCAAGCGTGGAACCGGGGAGATCTGAAGGCCTTCGTCGCCGATTACGCTCAGGACGCGCACTTCGTCACGGCCAAGAGCGTGACCGTGGGCCGCGCCAAGGTGCTCGCGCGCTACAAGCGCCGCTACCGCAACAGGGCAGCCATGGGCACCCTGAAGCTGACGCTCCAGCGGGTCAGCCTGCACGCCGGGCAGTCGGTGACGAGCGAGGGGAACGTCGAGCCCGTGCTCCCGACCGTGGCCAGCGTCATCGGTCGCTGGTCGATAACACGCAAGAGCGGCGAGGTGCTCCAGGGCGCCACCACCATGGTGCTGCGGCGGCGCCAGGGGCGCTGGGTTATTGTGGAGGATCATTCGTCCTGACTGGGGCAGCCAGGCTGCTCAGCTCAGCCCGCCGCGATCCCGATCCGCCGGCTCAGCCCCGAGCCGTAGAGCGCCGCGCCCACCAGCACCGCGCGCTCCGGCGGCACCGCCGTGCGCGGCTGCTTGCCGAAGAACTCCGCCACCGCCTGCTTCACCGCCGGGACGTAGCAGGTGCCCCCCGAGAGGTAGACCGCGTTGAGCTCCGCGAGGTCGATGCCTGACAGATCCATCGCCTGCCTGCAGGTCTCCAGGGAGCGCTTGATCGCCTCGTCGAAGAGCTGTCCCAGCTTTGCACGGTCCACCGGGAAGGAGAGCGCGATCTGCCCGCCCTTGGAGAGCGCTGCCCGCTCGAGCTTCAGCGTCGTCCGCTCCATCGTGGAGAGCTGGCACTTGGCCGCCTCGGCGGCCACCAGCAGGCGCTGCCACTGGTAGGCGTTCTTGCGCAGCTCGATGGCGTGCTCGTGCCAGAAGGCGTTGGCCGCGGCCTTGGCCAGGGCCTCGTCCAGGTCGACGCCGCCCAGCCAGGTGTCGCCGGCGGTGGCCACCACCTTGAGGTCGGTGCCGCTGACGTCCACCACGGAGAAGTCGAACGTGCCGCCGCCGAAGTCGTAGATCGCCACCAGCCCCGAGAAGTCCGGGTCACCCATGTTGGCCAGGGCAGCGGCGGCCGACTCGTCCACGAACTGCACCACCTCCAGCCCGGCCAGCTCGGCCGCCTGGTTCAGCGCCGCGTACTGCGGCTCTCCGAAGGTCACCGGCGTGGTCAGCACGGCCTCCTTGACCTCGCGGCCCAGGTTCTTCTGCGCCACCAGCCGCAGCAGGTGCAGCACGTGGGCGCAGGCCTCCATGGTGGTGAACTTGCGGTCGCGGCACTTGAACATCAGCTCGCCGTTGGGACCGGAGAAGGAGGTCATGGCGATGCTGGAGAGGTAGGGCAGGATCGCCGGATCCTGGTGCCGACGGCCCAGGACCCGCTTGGGCGAGGCGAGCACATACTCGGGCTCGGACCCCAGCATCTTGCGCGCGGCCAGGCCCAGCATCACCGAGCCGTCGCGGCGGAAGCCCACCACCGAGGGCATGTCCCGCTCGCCCCCCGGGAGCTTGAGCACGGAGACTTTGCCGTTGACCACCGAGGCCACCGAGGAGCGGGTGGTGCCGAAGTCCATCGCCACCACGTCGCGGACCTCGGCCGCCGGAGAGCGCGCCGTCGCCGGAGAGGGCGCTGGCGTTGGCATCGGGCCGACCTCGGGAGCGTCGTCGATCAGGTCGCCGGTGGGGATCTCGACGACCACGGGGAGCTCGCCGCTGTCCACCGCCTGGAGCCCGCCAGACTTGCGCTTGGGCGGGGTCTGGCGCACCAGCGGCGGCAGGTCCACGGTGAAGGCGATGGAGCCGTCGTCCTCTTCGTGGTTGGGGGCCTCCACCGGGGGTAGCTGGATCTCCTGCTTCTGCGCTGCCTCCTGCTCCTGCTTCAGCTTCAGCAGCCGGTTGGGGAGCAGCGCTTCGCCCGTCTTCACCGGCGGCAGCACCTGCACCGCCGGCTGGTGCTGGTCTGAGGTGGCCGGAGGGGGCTTGAGTGGATCGATCGGCGGCTGCGGCTTCGGCTGCGGCTTCGGCTTCGGCTGCGGCGGCGGCTGCTGCTGCTGCTGCGGCGGCTGCGGCTCCGGCTCCGGCGGTGCGGCCTCGGGCCCACTCATCAGCGCGCCCAGGTCGAACTGGGCCTCGTCGTCGTCAGCGGCGGCGCCCGTCAACTCCTTGGGCGGTGTGGGCAGCACGCCCTTGGCCGACAGCTGCTCCACCACGAATCCGAGCATGCGCTCGGTGCGCTCCAGGGCGTCGGTCATCACGTCCAGGCGATCGCGCAGATCGTCCAGCTCCCCGCGGACCTCGGCGGTCAGCGGTGCGCCTGCGCCCTTGGCGGCCTCACCCTCACCCTCACCCTTGCCCTCGCCCTCGCCCTCGCCCTTGCCCTCGCCCTCGCTCAGGCCCTGGAGGTCTTCTTCGGAGAGGGCGAACTGCATCTCGATGGAGTCGGCGCGCCGACGGTAGGTCTGATCGAGGGCGTTGCGGATGGCGTCCCAGCCGGCGACGAAGGGGCGGACGTTGCACTTGGTGGCGACGCGGATCTTGTCGAAGACCGTGGCGTCGGTGGGGTTCGTCATGGCCACGTGGAGGAACTTGCCCTGCGGCTGATACTCGAAGGCCAGGCACTCGTGCTCCTCACACCAGGCGCGATCCAGGATCCGGACGGCCTCGGGGGAGATCCGCGTCACGGCCAGGTCAACCTTGGGGAGCTTGTAGAAGTCCGAGACCGCCTGGACCAGGTCGTCCTCACCCACCAGCTGCAGCTCCCGGCAGGCTCGGGCCAGGTTGTCCCAGCGCTTCTCTTCCTGCAACGCTGCGTTGAGCTGACGCTCGTCGATCAGCCCCCTGTCCAGCAACAGGTGCCCCAGGGTTTTTTTGGCCATGGCGGCCTTTCAGCTCCGAGATGAGATGAGAGGAAAGGGTCAGTGCGAGACCACAAGGTACCCGACCTTACGAAAGTTGCCAACATCATTGACCCTGGACCGTGGATCCCGCCAGATCCACACAAGTTAGTCCTCGCTAACACCAAACGGTCATAACTCCTCGTAACCCCTGGACACTATCCCCATATAAATGTTACGACGAGCACCGACAAAGCGAGTTTGGGGAATTGTAGCCAGCGTGGAGCAGCAGATCGATGCCTGAGCCTGATAAGAAGACCTACTACTGTCCCTACTGCAGTGAAAAGCTTTCCTTTTTAGATGGCAACATCGTCAAGATGGATGGGGTGCTGGAGTGCGAGACCTTCAGCACACGAACCCAGTTCTTTTTTCCGTCTGAGCTTGGCAGGTACGGCGCCATCATCGCCGGTGGGGTGAAGGTGAAGGAGGGGGCCAAGGTCGAGTTCTACTGCATCAACCCTCGCTGCAACACCAACTTTACGGCGACCTACAACCACGAGCTGGCGGAGATCCGCATGCAGGACAGCTCCGGACGCAGCTTCGTGGTCATCTTCAACAAGATCTACGGCCGCCGCGCGACCTTCGTGGTCGATCCCAGCGACAAGAGCGTCGTGAGCAGCCACGGTGAGCACGCCGAGAGCTACGCTGAGGCCTTCGAGCGGCCGCTTAACTTCTTCGGTGCGGTGTGACGCCAGCAAACGACGCGGACATATCCAGCTACATCCTCGTGGGCGACTACGGGAGCGGCAAGACCGAGGTGGCGGTCAACCTGACCCTCGAGCTTGCCAGGGAGTATGCGAGCGTGGGGGGGCGCGCAGCGCCGGCGCGAGCAGACGACCTTTTAACAAGAAAAATCTCCATTGCTGATCTAGATCTGGTCAACCCCTACTTCCGCTGTCGTGAGGCCCTGGAGCCGCTGGAGCGGGCTGGTGTGCGGGTAGTGATGCCCCAGGGGAGCCACCAGTACGCTGACCTGCCGATCCTGCTGCCCCAGGTCAAGGGGCTGCTGCAGGACGAGGCCACCCTGTCGGTGCTGGACGTGGGCGGCGACGAGGTGGGCTCACGGGTGCTGGCCGGGCTGTCGCCCGCCTTTTCCGCGGAGCGTCATCACTTCCTCTTCGTGGTCAACGCCAACCGCCCCTTCAATGACACTGTCGATGGGGTCGAGCGCACCATCGCCCGCATCGAGGCCGCCTCGGGTCTGCGCGTGTCCGGGTTGGTCAGCAACACACACCTGATGCAGGAGACCACACCCGAGATGGTAGCCCAGGGCGCGGCGCTGGCGGCGGAGGTCGCCGCGGCGCGCAACGTGCCCGTCCTGTGGGTGGCGGCGATGGAGGACGTGGTGCGGGAGCTGGACGAGGCCGCGCTCCCGGCCCCGCTGCTGGTCATGCGGCGGATCATGGTGCCGCCCTGGCTGCGGCGCCAGGGCGTGGGGGACGCGGCGGTCACGCGGCTGGGGTCGGGCTGAGGTGGAGACGTACGACGAATCCCCCCGGGGTGCACCCCGGGTCGAGACGAGATAGCAGGAGGCGTTCGGGACATGCCAAGCATCACCGTCGATCGCGATCGATGCAAGGGTTGCGAGCTGTGCAACCACTATTGTCCCCAGAAGATCCTGGGGATGTCCAAGGAGATCAACCTCAAGGGCTACTTCTTCGCCCAGGTGGTTGATCCGGGCCGCTGCATCGGATGCATGCTCTGCGCCATCACCTGCCCCGACGTGGCGATCACCGTCCAGGGCAATGCGGTGCAGTACAAGATGTTCGACTACGCCCCCACGCCGGACAAGCTGCCCCCGCGGAGCGAGTGACCATGGCACAAGCGCAGATCGAAAAGAAGCTGATGAAGGGCAACGAGGCCATCGGCGAGGCCGCGATTCAGGCCGGCTGCCTCAACTACTTCGCCTACCCCATCACGCCCCAGAGCGAGGTGGCCGAGTACCTCTCCCGGCGCCTGCCCGAGGTGGGCGGCACCTTCGTCCAGGCCGAGAGCGAGCTGGGCGCCTGCAACATGGTCTTCGGCGCGGCGGCCACCGGCGAGAAGGCCTTCACGACCTCCTCCAGCCCGGGGATCAGCCTGATGGCCGAGGGGCTCTCTTACATCGCCGGGGCCCAGCTGCCGGCGGTCTTCGTCAACATCGTCCGCGGCGGCCCGGGCCTGGGCGGGATCCTGCCGGCCCAGTCCGACTACTTCCAGTCCACCAAGGGCGGCGGCCACGGCGACTACCGTCTGCTGGTGCTGGCCCCGGCCACGGTGCAAGAGGCCGTGGACCTGACCATGCTAGCCTTCCGCAAGGCCGAGCAGTACCGCGCCCCGGTGCTGATCCTGGGCGACGGGATGATCGGCCAGATGATGGAGCCGGTGGCCTTCAACAAGATCCCGGAGAACGAGGGCCTGCCCGACAAGAACACCTGGGCCGCTTGCGGGGCCAAGGGGCGCCCGCGCAACATCGTGCGCTCGCTGTTCCTCTCGCCGGAGGTGCTGGAGGAGAACTGCCACGAGCTGGCCGCCAAGTACGCCATCTGGGAAAGAGACGAGCTGCGCTGGGAGACCTACAACACCGACGGTGACTTCAAGCTGCTGGTGACCTCCTACGGCATGACCGCCAGGGTCTGCACCACGGCCATCGACGAGCTGAAGGAGGAGGGGATCGAGGTCGGGCTGTTCCGGCCGATCAGCCTCTACCCCTTCCCCTACGACGCCGTCGCCGAGCTGGCCGACAAGGTCGACCGCGTGATGAGCGTCGAGATGAGCATGGGCCAGATGATCGAGGACGTACAGCTCGCCGTGGGCCGCGACAAGAAGGTCTCCTTCTTCGGCCGCACCGGCGGCGTGGTTCCCTCGCCCGACGAGGTCGCCGACGCCATGAGAAAGGAGATCGCGCGATGAGTCACCAGCTCTTTGTTCCGCCGACCTCGATGACCGACACCATCACGCACTACTGCCCCGGGTGCACCCACGGCATCACCCACCGCATGGTGGGGGAGAGCCTCGACGAGCTGGGCCTCGCCGACCGCGCCGTGGGGATCGCGCCGGTGGGCTGCTCGGTGCTGATCTACAACTACTTCGACGTCGACTTCCAGGAGGCGCCCCACGGCCGCGCCCCGGCGCTGGCCACCGGGGCCAAGCGCGCGCGGCCCGACCTGATCGTCTTTACCTACCAGGGCGACGGCGATCTGGCCTCCATCGGCACCAACGAGATCGTTCACGCCGCCAACCGCGGCGAGAAGATCACCACGGTCTTCATCAACAACGCGATCTATGGCATGACCGGCGGCCAGATGGCCCCCACCTCCATGCCGGGGCAGGTGACCTCCACCTCGCCGGCCGGGCGCGACCCCAAAAAGGCTGGCTTCCCCATGCGCATGTGCGAGCTGCTCTCGACGCTGCGCACGCCGGCCTACATTGTCCGCACGGCGGTGCACACGCCGCAGCTGATGGTGCAGACCAAGCAGGCCATCCGCCGCGCCTTCGAGCTGCAGGCGCAGGGGCGCTGCTTCACCTTCGTGGAGGTCCTCTCCACCTGCCCCACCAACTGGGGTATGACGCCCTACAAGGCCATCGAATGGCTGCAGGAGAACATGCTGCCCTACTACCCCATCGGGGTCTTCAAGGACCCGGACCTGCCCGAGACGCAGGAGGGTCTGGTCCCCATCCCGCTGTCGCAGCAGGTCACCGGCTGAGGAGGCTGCCATGCAAACAGAGGTAATGTTCGCGGGGTTTGGTGGGCAGGGCATCATGCTGATCGGGCAGATGCTGGCCTACGCTGGCATGAACGAGGGCAAGAACGTGGTCTGGCTGCCCTCCTACGGCCCGGAGATGCGCGGCGGCACGGCCTACTGCACCGTCGTCGTGGCCGACCGGGCCATCGGCTCGCCGATCATCGACCGGCCCAAGACCATCGCCGTGCTCAACCGACCCTCGCTGGACAAGTTCCACACCCAGGTCAAGGCCAAGGGGCTGCTGATCGTCAACACCTCGCTGATCGACGTCTCCAGCGACCGGGAGGACATCGTCAAGCTGCTGGTCCCGGCCAACGAGATCGCCATGGACTGCGGCACCGGCAAGGCGACCAACATGGCGATCCTCGGGGCCTACGTCGGCTACACCAAGGCGGTGGAGATGGAGTCGCTCAAGCCCCTGGTGCGGCGGCAGTTCGAGCGCAAGCCCCAGTTCATCGACGTCAACATCAACGTGCTTGCGCGCGGCTACGAGCTCGGCGCCAAGGCCGCGGCCGAGGCCGTGAACTAGTTACACGGAGGGATGTTAGATGACGCCCGAAGTTGATCTGACCCAGGCCGAGGCGATTCTCCAGCGCTACCCGCGCGGACCGGAGCACCTGATCTCGGTGCTGCAGGACATCCAGCTCGAGTACCGCTACCTGCCCCGGCCCGTGATGGACCAGGTGGCCGCGCGGCTGGGCGTGCCCCTGGCCAAGGTCTACGGCGTGGCCACCTTCTACAAGGGCTTCTCGCTCACTCCACGGGGCGAGATGGTGCTGCGCGTCTGCACCGGCACTGCCTGCCACATCCGGGGGGCGCCCCTGATCCTGGGCGAGCTGCAGACCCGGCTGAAGCTCAAGCCGGGGGAGACGACCGAGGACCTCAAGTTCAGCCTCGAGGCGGTCAACTGCGTCGGGGCCTGCGCCCTGGCGCCGGTGGTGATGGCCAACGACGTGGCCCACGGCAACCTCTCGGTGACGCGGGTGCGGCGCCTGGCCAAGGTCCCCAAGAAGCCCAGCAAGGACAAGAACTGATGGAGACCACGTCCACTCACTACGACAGCGTCGAGGCCTTCGCCAGCCACGTGGCGGCGATCAAGGCCTCCCCCGAGGCGAACAAGCGCCGCCTGTTGGTCTGCTGCGGTACAGGCTGCCTGGCCTGCGGTGCGGCGGCGGTGGCCGAGGCTATCGACGAGGGGCTGGCCGCCCTGCCGGCCGAAAAGCGCGCCGAGCTCGACCTGGTGGTCAAGCGCACCGGCTGCCACGGCTTCTGCGAGAAGGGCCCCCTGGTGGTGCTGATGCCGGAGGAGACCTTCTACAAGGGGGTCAAGCCCCAGCAGGTGCCGCAGATCATCGAGCGCTCGCTGCTGGGCGGCGAGGTGATCGAGGAGCTGCTCTACGAGGACCCCAAGACTCACAAGCCCGTGGCCAAGTACGGCGAGATCAACTTCTACGCCCGCCAGACCCGCGTGGCCATGCGCAACATCGGCTTGATCGCCCCGGCCAGCCTGGACGACTACCTGCTGCGCGACGGCTACGCCGCGCTGGCCAAGGTGCTGGCGGGCATGAGCCCCGAGGAGGTGATGGAGACCATCGCCGCGGCCAAGCTGCGCGGCCGCGGGGGCGGTGGCTTTGACGCCGGGCGCAAGTGGCGCTCGTGCAAGTCGGCCGAGGGCGACACCCGCTACGTGATCTGCAACGGCGACGAGGGCGACCCCGGCGCCTTTATGGACCGCTCGATCATGGAGGGCGACCCCCACGGCGTGATCGAGGGCATGATCATCGGCGCCTACGCCCTGGAGGCCTCTGCGGGCTACATCTACGTGCGCCAGGAGTACCCCCTGGCCGTGGAGAACCTGCAGCGCGCACTGGACGACGCCAGGGCGCGGGGGCTGCTGGGCGAGCGGATCCTGGGCAGCGACTTCTGCTTCGACATCCAGATCAGCCGCGGCGGCGGTGCCTTCGTCTGCGGCGAGTCCTCGGCGTTGATGCGCTCGGTGGAGGGCAAGGTCGGCGAGCCCCGGGCCAAGTACGTCCACGCCACCGACAAGGGGCTGTGGGACAAGCCCACCGTGCTGAACAACGTCGAGACCTGGGTCAACGTGCCCCGGATCATCGAGAAGGGCGCCGAGTGGTTCTGCTCGTTGGGCACGAAGCGCTCCAAGGGGACCAAGGCCTTCGCCCTGACCGGCAAGGTGACCAACACCGGGCTGGTGGAGGTGGAGATGGGGACCACCATGCGCGAGATCATCTTCGGGGCCGGCGGCGGGATGCTCGACGACGGCCCGCGCGGCGGCTTCAAGGCGGTGCAGACCGGCGGGCCCTCGGGGGGCTGCCTTCGCGAGGATATGCTCGACCTGCCGGTGGACTTCGACACCCTGACCAAGGCCGGCTCGATGATGGGCTCGGGGGGGATGATCGTGATGGACCACTCCACCTGCATGGTGGACGTGGCGCGCTACTTCCTCTCCTTCCTCGTCGACGAGTCGTGTGGCAAGTGCGTCCCCTGCCGCGAGGGCCTGTTCCAGATGTACCAGCTGGTCAGCCGCATCTGCGAGGGCCAGGGCAAGATCGAGGACCTGGACAAGATCGAGGATCTGAGCACGGCCATCGAGCTGGGCTCACTCTGCGCCCTGGGCAAGAGCGGCCCCTTCCCGGTGCTCTCGACGCTGAAGAACTTCCGGGCCGAGTACGAGCAGCACATCAACGAGGGCAAGTGCGCGGCCGGCGTTTGCAGGGCGCTGATCACCTACAGCATCGACCTGGAAAAGTGCGACGGCTGCGGCGCCTGCCTCTCGGCTTGCGCGGCCTCGGCCATCACGGGGACGGTCAAGAAGGGCGACACGTTCAAGATCGACGAGCTGGTCTGCGATCGCTGCGGCGCCTGCGCGGCGGTCTGCAAGCGGGACGCTGTACTAGTAGTTTGACGTAGGATTGACGTAAGCAGTTACGAGTTCGAGGAGACAGCATGTCTTTTCAGATGACGATAAACGGCAAGCGGGTCGAGGCTCACGATGGTGAGATGGTCCTCGAGGCCGCCGAGCGCGCGGGGATCACGATCCCCACGCTCTGCGTCCACCCCGCGGTGGAGGCCTTCGGCTCCTGCCGCCTCTGTATGGTCGAGGTGACCAAGCCGGCCTGGAAGGGCTGGAAGGGCCTGATGACCGCCTGCCTCTACCCGGCGGCGCCCGACCTGATCATCGAGACCAACAGCGAGCGCGTGATGCACGTGCGCCGCAACGTGGTCGACCTGCTGCTGGCGCGCTGCCCCGACAGCAAGGTGATCCAGGAGCTGGCCGCCGAGTACGGCGTGACCCGTACCAGCTTCACCCCGCGTGAGGAGGCCGACGACTGCATCCTCTGCGGGCTCTGCACCCGCATCTGCGACTCGGCGGCCACCTCGGCCATCGCCACGGTGCAGCGGGGCCACGATCGTGAGATCGGCACTCCCTGGGGCGGTCCGCCGCCCGACTGCATCGGCTGCCTGGCCTGCGCCCACGTCTGCCCCACCGGGCACATCAAGTTCACCGAGGGGGGCTTCACCCGCTCGATCTGGGGCCGCGACTTCGACCTGCAGCGCTGCGATACCTGCGGCAAGCCCATGGCCGTGACCGAGGTCCAGGCCGCCTTTCTGGTCAAACGTCAGGACCTCGACGCCAGCTACTTCTCCACCTGCCCCGACTGCCAGCGCAAGCAGACCGCGGAGAGCTTCGGCCGCATGGCCCGCTGGCAGAAGCTCGGGCTGACCCAGGACCCGGCAGACGCCGGCAAGGAGGTGCCCCGATGAGCCAGCGCCTCGTTATTCAGCCCCAGCACTGCATCGGCTGCCGCGCCTGCGAGATGGCCTGCGCCTTCTCCCACGGCGCCGAGGGCCAGCCCGGCGACAGCCGCTGCCAGACGATCACCGTGGCCAAGGACGAGTACGTGCCGATGATCTGCCTGCAGTGTGACAACGCCGCCTGCGTTCAGGCCTGCCCCGTGGAGGCGCTGAGCCTGGACGCGGCGACAGCCGTGGTCCGCCTCGACGTGGACCGCTGCGTGCGCTGCATGGCCTGCACCGTGGCCTGCCCCTTCGGCAACATGCACTTCGACGTCAAGGCCACGCTGGTGCACAAGTGTGACCTCTGCCGCGGCTGCGGCGACTACCCGCGCTGCGCGATGTTCTGCCCCACCGACTGCCTGCAGGTGGAGAAGGTCGCGCCGAGCGTCTGAGCGGCAACGACAGCGAGCGGCCTAGAACGGCACGTCGCCGTCGTCCTCCTCCAGGTTGTGCCGGCCGTCGTCCTCGTCGTCGCGGTCGAAGACCACGCCCTCGTCGGGGAGGGCGCCGATGACCTCACCAGCGCCGCTTTCGTCGCTGCCGTCGCCGTCGCCGCCACCGCCGCCGCCGCCGCCTTCTGCTTCCTCCAGCACCTGCACCTCGGCCGCGTCGACCCAGTGCTTCTGTTCGTCGTCGCCGGTGACGCCCAGGCGCAGGCCGGGACCGAACTTGTTCTGCCCGACCCAGAAGATCACCCCCGCGCCGCCGTCCCAGCCGACTCGCGCGCCCTTTTGCAGCAGAGCCGCGTCAGGGGCGGGACCGGCGGGGGTCGCGGGCTCTGCTGCGTCCTCGCCCTCCGGTGCGTCCAGCAGTTCCACGTGCTCGGCGGCGATCCAGTGGGTTTCGCCTCCGGCGTCCTTGATGCCCAGGCGCGTGCCTTCGCCGAACTTGTTGGGGCCTTCCCAGAAGACCGTGCCCTCCACGCCTTGCGACTTGCGGCCGCGTGCGACGCGGACTCGAGCTCCCTTCTTCATCGTGCTGCCTCCGGGTACAGATTTGTCAGCCGGCACGATACCACAGGTGCTGTGCGCTCGCGGCGCCGGTGCTATCATGCGGCCATGTCTCGAGACGCGCACATCACCTGCCCCAAGTGTAGAGAGATCCTCGACCCCTTCGTGGCCAGCGGCGTTCAGGTGGACCTCTGCACCGCCTGCGGCGGTATCTGGCTCGACAAAGGCGAGCTGGGGAAGCTCTACGGCAGCTGGGGCATCGTCGAGATCGAGCGCGCCGCCGGCCCGCCGCGGCGCCAGACGCCCCCCAGCTCGGATCTGGTCGACCTGGACTGCCCCGCCTGCCAGGCCAAACTCATCACGCTCCACGTCAAGGGCGCCGACCTCGACGGCTGCGTCGGCTGCGGCGGCGTCTGGCTCGACAGCGGCGAGCTGGGGCCGGCGCTGGACAGTTTTGGCGCCCGGGGCGACCCGAACCTGATCAAGGAGCTGGCCACCGCGGTGACGGCCCGGCGGGACAAGGCTTAGCCCGCCGAGGCTTAGCCCGCCGAGGCTTTGCTCGCACGGACGCTCAGGCCTCCTCGAGCAGCAGGATCAAGCTCCGCACCAGCGCGTCGAAGCGCTTGGTCTCCAGCAGCTTGCCCGGGTCGTTCCACCCGGCGGAGACGGCGTACCAGCCCCCCGTCTTCAGCTGCACCAGCCAGCTCAGGTTGATCACGCCCGGCTCCGAGCCGCCCTTGAAGCCAGCGTAGCGCACCCGCTCCTCGCTCCAGCGCAGGCCCTGGTTGATCGCCAACAGCTTGCGCCCCAGCCGCGTCGACGTTTTCGTGGTGTGCCTGCGCAGCCAGTCCAGCGCGCGGCAGATGTCCGCCGCCGAGGCGAACCACTCCAGCTGGTCGATGGCCGTGGGCCGGCGCCGGTCGAGCCCCAAAAAGGTCCAGCGCGGCAGGCGCGCGATCTTCCGCTCCAGGTGCGCTCGTCGGCCGCGGGGCTTGCGCGCGAGGTAGCGCTTGATACGGGCCTCGGCCCCGGGCGCGCGCTTGAGCATGAACATCTCCCGCGTGGAGAGCAGCGGGCGATTCAGGTTCGGGTGGGTGTGCCCCATGTGGGCCTGCTGCGCCTCCACCCGCGCTCGGCCGAGGTGGAACAGCAGGTGGTCCGTGGCCGTGTTGTCGCTGATGGAGATCATCTGCCCGGCCAGGCTGGCCAGGCTGACCGGCACCCCAGCAGGCCAGCGCTGCAGCTGCCCCGAGGGGTAGGATCGCCAGGCCTCGCGCACCCGGAGCGTCTGTTCCCAGCGCAGCTCGCCCGCGGCGATCCTGTCGATCAGCGCACCGAGGATGTAGAGCTTGAAGGTCGATCCAATGGCCAGGGGCAGGTTTGGGTTGAGCTGCAGCACCGGGCGTGGCGTGTCGCCGCCCAGGCGCCAGACGGCCAGCGAGAACTTGCCCGGCAGCTTCTTCAGCGCCAGGAGCAGCTCGGCCTGGGAGCGGTGCCGGCGCTTGGGAGGCCCGAACCAGAGCGTGGTGATCTTGTGAGGCGGCTTCGGCGCCACGCCCAGCTTCACCGCGAAGACGTGGCTCCGGGTCAGAAACCAGTATTCGGCGAAGCGCGCGCCCTTGGCCTCGATCCGCCGCGTCTCGATCACGGCGCCGGCTCGCTTGTAGTAGTCCTGCAGCACGGGCCTCATCTTGGCCGCTGGAACCACCGCCAAGAAGCGGGCGGCGAGGTGCCGCTGCAGGCCCTGGGGCTTGGGGGCGATCATCGCCCGGACGGCGCGCAGGCGCTGGTCGAGGGGGCTCTTCGCCCCGCGGGCAACGGCCGCGGTGGGCCCGGCGGTGACAACGAGGGCCAGGGCGACGAGGGCCAGGGCGGTGAGGGTGCGCGTGCGCATCGAGCGTCTCCTTCGGTTGGTGCCCGGACGATACCGCAGCGGTGAGGCGAGGACGGTGGATTTTTGATAACCGGTGCAGAGCAGTCCGACACCGGTGGACACGGCTCATCCTGCGTCCTATCGTTCCTTATCAATGCTCCCAGCCCAACGCCTCACGATCATCGCCGCCCTGCTCACGCTGTCGACCCCTGCGTGCCACCTGATCTTTCCCTTCGACGCCGATGAGGCCGGCCCGGGCACCGACGCTGGGCAACATGACGCTGGGCAACACTTGGAGGCGCAGCAACCGATCGAGGCGGGACGGGACGATACAGCGCACAACGACGCGCCTCAGTTTGACCTGCTGCCTAGCGACGGACTGAAGAAGGACGCGCCAGCCTGCCAGCCGTCCTGTGGCCCCACCGAGGTCTGCGTCAACGGCCAGTGCATCCCGGGCTGCGGCGATCCAGGGCTGCTGATGCATCTGCCGTTTGACAAATCGGCGACGGACACCGCAGGGGGCGGCAAGGAGATGCCCACTGCCTTGGGGTCCCCGACCTACAATCCCTCCGCCGGCAAGCCCGCCCCCTCGCTGATTCGCGGGACCAACACCACGGGGATCACCTACGCAGGCAGCAACTTTGACGCCTCGGCGGGCACCGTGGTGCTCTGGGTGCGCCTGGCCTCCTGGAGCGCAGGCTACACCTCGGATCTGTACACCGCGGTCTTCCCTGGCGGGAGCATCCACTTTGGCTTCAAGCTGCCTTCCGGCGGCACCAAGATGACGCTCTACTCCAAGGTCCAGGGTACGACGTCGCTGAACGGCTATTGTAACTTCGAATTTGACCTGCCAGGGAGCCTAGGGAGCGCGGGCACGTGGAGCCAGATGGCCTTCATCTGGGACACGTCGAGCGGCGGATCCCTGAGCCTCTACTGGGACCTATACGGCAACGTCGGCACCGCAAAGAAGTGCTCGTTGACCGCTGCCTCGATCGCCGCCACGATCGCCGCCACCTCGGTGCTGGTGGGCGGCAGCCTCAGCGCCTCGTTGCAGTCCAACACCTGCTACATCGACGAGCTGATGGTCTTCAACCGCGCGCTGACCAAGGCCGAGCTGCAGACCATCGCCCTCAAGGGCTGCACACAGTAGCCACGCGGGTGGTCTTCTCCGCCCGGTGATCGCGATCACCGTGTCGTCGTTTGATCACACCCTGTCGTCGTGATGCCACAACCTGGCGCCGCATCAGGCGCCGCGCGCCAGTGATTCCTTCACCATGGGGCTGGTCCGATCCCTGCATACCGTGATCTGGCTGGCAGGCAGATCAAACAGACGTCGACCTAGCGTCGACCACGCGTAGACCAGACAAGGAGGGAGCTATGAGCGCAGCCTCAGCAGCGGCAGTGCAGCGTCCACCCGTGCGTGCAACTCGTGCGCGGGCGATCTTGCGGGAACAGCGGGGCCTGTATGAGGGCGCCTTCTACGTCAAGGGCCGCTGGCGTTGGCTCTTCCGCGACGACTGCCGCTACCGCTGGCACCGGATGCGGGAGGCGATGAACCACTTCGGCCTCAGCCCGCTGCGTCAGAAGGTGCTGGAGATCGGCTTCGGCAGCGGAGATCTGCTGTTTCAGTTCCCGTCGAGCTGCGAGCTGATGGGGATCGAGCTCTCCGCCGACGCCGTTCAGGCCATCGAGGCGGATCCCCGCCTGGGGCTCTACGCGGACCACTGGTTCGCCCCGGTGACGTCCCGCGGCGCCTTGCCGCGGGCCGACCGACTGGCGGACATCCTGGTCACCTCCCACGTGCTGGAGCATGTGCCCGATGATCAGGCCCTGCTTACCGAAGCCCTCGGCGCCCTGCGGCCGGGGGGGCTGGTGATCACCTTCGTGCCGCTGGAGCCGCCGGGCTTTGATCCCAAGCACGTGCGCACCTACACGGTGCGCTCGCTCTGCGAGCTGATGGAAGGGCTCGGGCTGGAGCTGCTGCATGTGGAGGCCAACTACCGCATGAACACGCCGCCGCTGCGCTGGATGGATCACCCGGCCCGCCACAACTGGCCGCTGTTCAAGGGGCTCGAGGGGCTGCGCAACGTGATGATGACCCTGGTGCCCTACCGGGCCTCACGCTCTCTGGAGGAGGTGCTGGAGCTCGTCGGCGCGCGGCCGACCCAGGTCATGGCGCTGGCCCGCAAGCCCTGACGGCGTCTGCCAACCCTGGGCCTGGCCAATCCGCGAATCGCGGAACCCCTCAATTCCATTTAACTACTCCATCTTTGGCGCGTGCCATTCTACCTCTTGGCTGCGGGCAAAAAAAATACCATAGTAGGGCCCATCGGCGTGGAGCGATACGCCACCACAGCAACAGGGAAGATCGTGGATAAGTTGTACGAACAGAAGCTGATCAAGATTTCAGAGCGGATCCTCGACACCAAGCAGCAGATCAAGGATCTGATCGACGACAAGAACCACACGATACCGGAGGTCGACGCCTGCCACGAGGCCATCCAGGCCGTCAGCGACGAATTCCGGGCCACGCTGCAGTCGATCCCCGAGCCCGATCAGGACGCCGTGGAGCGTCAGTATGGCCGGATGGTCACGGACCTGCGTCGTTTGGCCGATCGCCTGCCCATGAGCTCGCGCGGCAGTGACGCCGTGCCGCTGGCCAAGAACGACGAGTGGTCCATGGCCCGCCGGGTGCACGTGGTCAAGGAGGAGTCCGCCGAGGAGGCGCTCTCCAAGCTGGCCGCCGCCCCGCGGCGCCCCACGGCACCCACCGGCCCGCGGGTCAGTGCCGAGATCGACGCCTGGTGCAACCCCTGCAAGCGGATCACGACCCATCGCATCATCGCCATGGTGGGCGACGAGCCCAAGCAGGTGGTCTGCCAGTCCTGCGACGCGCGGCACAAGTTCCGCCTCACCCCGGTGCGCAAGGGCACGGGTGAGGACAAGAAGAAGCGGAAGGACAAGCTCACCGCGGCACAGGTGGAGGCCCGTAAGAAGGAGGAGGCTCACACCGCGCTGCAGAAAGAGCTCGTGGCGGCCGAGGACGTCAAGAAGTTCAACCGGCGGGGCCGCTACAGGGCCGGGGAGATCATCGAGCACCCCGAGCACGGCCGCGGCAAGATCGAGAACGTGATCCGCGGCAGCATCCTCGTGCGCTTCCGCGCCGGGTTGCGCCCCATCGCCATGGACTGACCCGCCAAATCACCGCCCACACTAGGGGCTGGTGGTCCTCGCCCGCTCCATCTAGAATATAGGTATATCCACATCGAGGTCCTGCAGGCGCGGCGGCGCTGGCCCCATGGCCGGTGCGCTGCGCTCGCGACTAGGAGGAGAGGATGCGTCTAGACTCACGTTCCACCGCCGCTCTGTTGGCTGTGTTCGCCTTGCTGCTGCTGCTGCCGGGCTGCGACGCCGTGCCCGCACGTGACGATTCGGGTGGCGATTACGGTGGCACGGTTACCTGCCCGGGCGGAGACAAGGCCCCGGGTGAGTTCGCCTCGGCCAAGGAGCTCAAGGCCGGGGAGACCAACAAGGTCACCGACTACATCTGCCCCCGCCGGGATCGAGACATCTTCAAGATCACCGTGCCGGCCGGCCATAAGCTGATCAACATCGACATCAAGTACGTCAAGCCGATCCCCATGCTCAACCTGGTCTACCAGATCTACAGCGTCGGCGAAAAGCTCGTGGACAAGGCGCCGGCGGCCAGCGACAAGGGCTTCCAGACGACCCACTGCATCGAGCCGGGGACCTACTACCTGTCGATCCAGGACGACGCGGACACAGGCTACGACGCCAAGGACTCCTACACGGTTTTCTACACCACCGAGCCCGACAAGGACACCACCGAGCCCAACGACACCGTGGGCCAGGCCAAGACGATCTCGGGCAGCGCCACCGGGCTGATTTCCTGCGCCGAGGACAAGGACTACTACAAGTTCACCTACGCCGCCGGGCAGCTGCTGCAGATCAAACTCGCGGCCGCGGCCTCCACCACCGTGGACCTGATGTACACGATCCTCGACTCGGCCAGCTCGCCCATCACCACCAGCGCCATCCCCGACGGCACCAAGCCCAACGCCAAGCTGGACATCTACCAGGCCCTGCCCAAGGCGGGGACCTACTACATCGTGGTGGAGGACAGCGGCGGCGACGACGCGGACACCAAGACCAAGTACACCCTGACCCTGGGCAAGAAGACCGAACCGGACGCCCAGGACAAGGGGACGCGCAACGACACGGCAGCCACGGCCACCGTGGTGGGCACCGTCACCTCGGGCACGGTGACCAATACTTACACCGGTCAGCTGGCCTCCAAGGGCGACGTGGACTTCTTCGTGGTCAACGGTTTCGCCGGCGCCGGCGTGAACAAGCCCGGGGTGATGGAGGTGATCCTGACCTACAACGCCAGCTCCACCGGCGTGAACCTCGATCCCTCCTTCTCCTACCTCTACGGCGACGCCGCCGAGCCCTGCGTCAAGGACGCCTGCTGCAAGGTCCTGGCCAAGTCGGCCTGCAAGACCAACCTGCAGTGCCTGCGCAAGACCTACAGCTGCATCAAGAAGGGTGACGCCCTCTGTAACGACACGAGCTGCACCCCCAAGCCCGGCATGAGCTGCGCCAGCGAGCAGGTCTGCGCCGGGGCCACCGTCTGCTTGCCCAGCAAGACCTGCGGCGCGGAGCAGGCCCTGCGCTGGGCCAAGGACAAGAAGACCGCGGTGACGGTCAAGACCTCCCAGCTGTTGATTCACCCCGGCCCTTGGTACGTCCGCGTGTCCGACTTGGGCAGCGACGAGTACGAGTACGGCCGCAACTACAAGCTCAAGATCACGGCCAAGTGGGATCCCGACGGCGCCAAGGAGCTGGACACCGAGTACTTCCCCAACCGCTGCCTGCTGGTGGAGGATCCCCAGCTGAAGAACGAGGAGATGAAGCTGCACGTCAAGCAGGCGATCACCAAGATCGCTGCCGTCGCGGCCAAGACGATCAAACTCGGCACTCCCTACACCGGCACCCTATCCTACGAGGGAGACATCGACTTCTACAAGTTCGCCAACCCTTGCCCGAACGCCGACTGCACCCTGGCCATCGTCTACAACGTTTCCTGCGCGCCCAAGACGGGCGCGCCGCTGCGCTATTGCCAGAACCCCAAGGACGTGCAAAACGCCATGGGCCTCGAGCACCTGTTCACCATCCGCCGCAACGATGACGAGGCCGATGGCTGGACCGGCTTCACCGCCACTCCGGGGACCTCGGGCGAGTGGGGCGCGACCTCGGCCGGCGGTAACAAGTGCGTCTACTCCTACAAGAAGCATGGTTCCAGCCCCTACTACTTCACCGTCGAAGATATGGGCCACAACTACTGGTCGCTGAGCTGCCCCTACAAGTTCACGATCAAAAAGGTCGCCGACGGCTGCGTGGCCCCCTGCAAGGTTCACCCCGTCTCCGGCAACTGCGGCGCTTAGGCGGACTGGCTCCTCCACCTGCTTCCGGTAGATGGCCCGTCTCGCCGACTGCACGCTGGCTCAAACCCGAGACGCCTGGAGCGAGGCTGTGGATGTAGGTGTCAGGATGCTGATCCTCTGGACTCTGGCTCTCAGGACACTGCCGTCGACTTGGCGGACCTCTCCCCAACAACTGACGCCGCTGCGTCGGACCATGAGGCGACTGATCCGCCCAACCTGCCATTCGGTCTCCCAAAGTTCGTGTGGGTCATTTTGCCAGCCTGACCTGGGGTGTGGAGAGCCAAATATTGGTGCAATCTCTGCACCGACGCCACTGGCGTCTTGGCGCAGGCCAAGCACAAGTGCCGCCGGTCGCACTATTGATCCCGTCGCAAGAACCCCACTTGCTGGAAACTGCCTCTCCTGCTGAGCGCCATGGCGAATCTCACGCCACCCATTCCTGAGTCTACCACCACGCACCATCTAGGCCCTGAGCATCATCGGCGACGCTGTAGCACCAGAGCCGGTGGAGTTTCTCTGGGCAGGTATTGTTACAAACCACCCCGTTTCCATGCCTCAGACCGCCTCAGCAAGGGCGTACTCCGACATGGCTGCCTCTTCCGCGAGATGGTTCACATAGCGCTTGAAGTTCAGTGCCAGCGCTTTGAACCGGACAGACAACGACACCCTCGCTCGGTGCCGCACGCGGAGCTTGCCCAGCCCGTGGCATCGTTCCCCATCGGGCAGCGCAGCACCTGCTCACCTGAATCGTCAAACTCAAACTCGTCGATGGGGATGTACTTCTTCGACTCCTTCGACCCGATGGGGGCCTTCAGCTCCGTCCCGTACTCCTCACGGGCCATGACGATGTTGTCGCCGCTGGCATAGCCCGAATCTGCGTGCATCTGCTCTGGCGCCGCGCCGCAGGTGCGCTCGGTCTGCTCCAGCGCAGGCTTCAGTTGCTGCTGGTCGCTCTCGTTCGCGCCATGGACATCAACCGATGTCACCACCTGGAAGTTGTTCTCCTCGACGCACGTCTCGGCCAGCTGCACTTCGTAGCCCTTGCCCTTGTGCCCGTAGGTCACGTCGGGGTCCGAGGGGCTCTGCAGCGACGAGGACGACGGCTTCTCCTGCAGCTCGATGCGCTTTGGTCTCTTCCCCTTCGGCGAAATGCACTGCTCGTCGAAGAGTCGCTGCAGGAGCGCAAAGGCCTCCAGCTTCGCCACGGTCTTGTGGGCGCCGAACTGCTGCACCAGCTGGAAGAGGTCCAGCGCGGCCTGGTCGAGCCGGCGAGGCGCATCCGACCCGCGGGCATCCGCGAAGTACCCTTCGCGGTCCAGGTAGCACTCGCGCACCTCCTCGGCCACCTGGGCGCACAGGCGAGGATGCTCTTTCCGCAGAGCCTCCAGGAACATCCTGATGGTCTCCGTGAAGAGGCCCAGCCGCGTCAGCAGCCTGATGTTCGACACGATGTGCGTCGAGTCCTGCCGCTGGCGCTGGGTCTTAAGCCCCGCCGCCTCTATCAGCTTGGCGGTGGTTCTCTCGAACAGCCCGACGCCCTCGTCATCGTCGAGCAACATGGCTCGATGGTTGTGAAGCGTCTTCTGGCAGGTATGGGCCTCTTCCGGCGTGATATCGAGGGCGTGGTGCCACGCCAGATTCCACTCCAACTGCTCCAGCACCTCGCGGTCAGTCAGGTCGAAGACCTCCTTGAGGATCAGAACGCTCACCACCATCCGAACCGACTTGTTGGGCCTGCCGTTGTCCGGGTCGAAATACTTGGCGAACGCGTCCTCGTCGATCAGAGGCAGGGCATTGCTGTGAAACTGGTGAGCCCACGACTTCTCAAGCCGGATTCGCTTGGTCGAGTCCATCTGGTTTTCGACGCTGAACAGGGACCGCTGGGGAGATGTTTTGCGGAACATGCCTTGTTGTAGCAGAGCCATCCGATCTGTCGATCCCCTACCCTGCAGCACGGGAGGTTTTTACGAGCGAATCACTATTGGGTGCTCGTTGCACCAGGCAAGCATGTCCTGTACCGTCCTGTACCGCTTCTCGAAGAAGCACGGATACATTCAGAGGCGCTTGGTATCAGGGCTGATCCAGCTGATCGTGCCGTCCCCCCCTTTGTTAATGTAACGAACCGCTACCATTGGGCATGCATGCAACGCAACAAGCGGCTCAGACACGTACTATCCAGTCCAGTCCACCTGCTGGCTACTTCAGGAGTCACCCATTTGGGTGACTCCACTCGTGGCCACTTGACGCCCCCGATTAATCCGTGAGAAATGAAGGTCGTGGTCCTGCAGACTATCTATTGTGCGTCAATGGTGCGACCCCCCGACCTCAAGCTCAAGTCGGCCTCGAACCACGTACCACCAGTGCCTCCACGAGGGTGGCGAAGGCATGCGCTGCCCACACACACGTCGCCTTGCTACCAGCAGATGGCCTCACGCGTGGCCTACGAGCTGGTCCAGAGCCGAGACACCTGGGCCATCGCGTCTGATGCAGGCAGGGTATCAGGACGCACGCAGGGGGGCCAGGACTTGGCCGTGGACACAGCGGATCTCGACCACCCTCCGGAGGGTGGCACCGACTGAGCCCCGAACCCTGCTCACCTGCGATATAATCCTCAGGCCAGGTGAACTTCATGTTCGATGGTTAGGTCATTTTACGTTGTAACGCCCAATGGTAGGGCATCAACTTGCAGGTATTTTGCTGCACAAACTGAATGAGGGGAGTTGGTAATGCAAAGAGCCGTCCAAGTGGTTGGTTTGTTCCTGACTCAAATTGTACTGTGGGGTTGTGGTGGCATCGAAATGGAAGTGGGAAAAAAACAGAGCGCCCTTATAAGTGAGTGTGGAGGAACGAAAGGAGTCTGCTCTTGCGGTGACACAGTTGTTCAGAATCACGTGCTCTCCGCGAGTGATCCAGTGACAACCTCTCCGTGCTCCAGAGTTCCGACGGGGACCTGTCATGAAAGTTGGGATCGAAAC